>Ga0209121_10001581_pt1 | contig 23865 bp, 22 predicted proteins | sample Cruoilmetagenom3_FD_187292 | JGI IMG/M metagenome (GOLD analysis project Ga0209121, IMG submission 187292) | Oil polluted marine microbial communities from Coal Oil Point, Santa Barbara, California, USA - Sample 3 (SPAdes) (version 2) | ecosystem: Environmental > Aquatic > Marine > Oil seeps ... | reverse complement strand
AAATTCCAGCAATGGATGATTTGGTTGGTTAGTTGGACGTATAGATAAAATGAATTGTTTCAACAGGAAACTGGAAGTTTCGGCTTCCAGTTTCTATTTTAAAAAGCATTGGTTATTAACTACTGTAAAGCAAGTGAAACCAATATGAAGCGATTGAAATTGTTTTTACAAAAATTGATTTAATTAATATATGTTAGAGATAATATAGTTTGATAAGTTGATTAGCAGTATAAATAAAATTAGTCACTTCATTAGAAAACGGGAAGCTTTGGCTTCCCGTTTTTGATTTAGGTTATATTCTAAATAAATCAAATTTAAAACAATGCACAAACTATCGCTTTGCCTTTGCCTATTCTTCACTATTACGGTAAATGCACAAAAGCTTGCCGAACTTTATAATAAGGTAAAATCTTCTGTTGTAGTTATCAATATTCTAAGCGTAGAACCAAGAAAAGTCCATAATGATTTAAATTTATTAGCAAAAGCAACACAAGGCTCTGGTGTTCTCATTTCTGAAGATGGCCTTATCTGTACCGCAGCTCATGTGGTACAATCAGCAGAATTAGTCCAGGTAGAATTTTTAGATGGTGAAGTATATGAAGCTAACGTTTTGTCTTCAAATCTATTAGCAGACGTTGCATTAATTAAAATTAAAGGTGAATTTGAATTAAAGAACAAAACTGTTGTAAAAATCGGCAATTCAGATATGCAAAACATTGGTGACGATATTTTTGTGATTGGTGCACCATTTGGTATTAAACAATCCCTGTCTAAAGGTATTATTAGTGGTAAACACTATCCAAAAACCATAAATAATAGTTTCATTAACGTTGAATTTATACAAACTGATGCCGCTATTAACCATGGCAATTCAGGAGGGCCAATGTTTAATATGAAAGGAGAAGTTATAGGCATTACGAGTAGAATTTATAGTGAATCTGGTAGTTTTAGTGGGCTTGCGTTTGCTATTTCTTCCAATACAGCTAAAAAGCTATTAATGGAAGAGCCCAATGTTTGGTCGGGAATGAATTTTATATTGGTAACAGGAGCTATTGCAAAAGCCCTAAATATCCCTAAAGAATCTGGATTACTTATACTCAGCTTATCTTCTAAAGGCGCAGCCAGTAAAATTGGTCTTAGAGGCGGTTTTATTGAAGCAACTATCGATGGTGTAGAACTCTTAATTGGTGGTGATATTATTTTGGATTTTGTTGGTATAAATTTTAGCCAACCCAACTTCCAAAATCTAATAAAAGAAAAAATGGAAACTTACCAAAAAGGCGACTATCTTTCAATGAGCATCTTAAGACAAGGAAAAATAATTAGTGTCGAATTTATCAAAGAATAAATTGAATCAATTATACTTTTAAGTCATATAATTAGTTTATGAATTAATTTAGTGCAACAAAGAATAAAATATCGTATTGAACTTGTCATAATTTTTCCTGTCATCCATATAAATATAAAAAGTAACTACTTTTTTTTTAAAATAATAACAAAAAACCGAAGAATACTTCGGTTTTCTCTATAGTAATGTCTTTAATTAGAAATGTAATGCAAAACCAATATTAATCTGTAACACACCTTCGTCTATAAAATCTTCATTTAAAGATAAATTATATCTTAAACCTGGTTCAATAGAAACATTATTTGACACAAACCATGCATATCCTGCACCTAAACCCAACCATAGTGGTGTTTCGCCTGCACTATTTTCTACGCCATCCCCTGAAGCACCAGTTGCATCTAATGTTACAGGTATATTACCCATAATATAATATTTTGCACCTAAACGATATGAAAAAGAACTTACCGCATCCCCTTCGTCAGGACTAAAACCACCATAACCTAAACCTACTTTGATCGCTAAATCATCTATAATAAAATATCCACCATCTAAACCAATGTTATAGGATGAAGATCCGTCACTTGTAGAAAAGTAAATACCTGTAGTACCTAACACTTCATTACCAGTATTGGCTTCAATTAACCATTTTCCTTCAGATGTTTGATTTCCAGAATCATCATCTTGTGCATTTACATTTGCAAATGCAAAAACTGCAAATGCTGCTAAAATTAAATTTTTCATAATTATTACGTTTTAAAATTTATAGATTGGATTCGTTCCAATTGTTTTAAGTTAAACCCGAGTTAGAAATCAAGTTTAAACAAAAATATAGCTAATACTAAAGGCTATAAATGACGTAGGGCAACCAGATTATAAATATTGTAATTGGTATCTAGAATACGATATTTTAAGAGATTGGTTTATTTGGCAAAGTATCTAGAGAAGGTATTTCATTATCATAACCTCTTAAAATCAACAAATAATTACCACTATTCAATAGTTTTAAATATAGTGTTGTTTGTGCTTCACTTACACCTATACCTCTAAAAATTCCGTAAGATCCAGAAGACAATGTTGCCAAAGACTTTCCGTTTATTTTATGAAGAAATGTAGTTGCTAAAGCACCTGTAATAAAAACATTTCTGCTTTCTGAGTTATAGAAACTTCCAAATTTTACGGTCTTGCCCAATAGGTTTTGCCAATACGATTTTATAATGTCGTTATCCTTAGAAGATTCAATGGCTTTATCGTTATAAAATTGTGATACTTTTCCTAGAATAGAAACCTGAAAGTGAGAAGCCTTTTCTTCTTTTAATTTTTTTAAAGCATTTTCTAATTGTGTGAGATTTTTATATGCTTTTAAATATATCTGTTTTTGATTTTTTTTGTATTTAGCTGACATCATTTTTATAAAATAATTGGTAAAAACCAAATATAAATCTAAGATAAGCCAGTTAATAGGCATTGTAAATGATGTAAGTCAATCTGCATAAAAATACTTTGTAAGCTAGATAGCTAGGTTATGGTTAAAATTCATCTATAAAACATTACCAACTGATCTGGATCATTTTGAAGAAGACAATCTCTATTTACTTTTACAATACATTAAAAATAATAACTTAAATTATTAATATCATGGAACACAATAATGGAAATATATTTATGTCGTTTTTAACAGGTGCGGCAGTTGGTGCAGGACTCGGTATTTTATTTGCACCATATAAAGGTAGCGAAACGAGAGAAAAAATAAAACATACGGTAACAGATACTACGCACGATATTTCGGATCGGTTAAAACATGCCAAAGACGAACTTACCAAAACTGCTCACGAAAAAAAAGAAGCTTTTGATAAGAAATTAGATGAAACCGTTTCTAATATGAGTTATAAAGCAGAAGATATTATTACATCTTTAGAAACTAAGCTGGAAGATCTCAAAAAGAAAAATGCGCAACTGCATAAATAATAACTTATGGCCTTTGACCAATTTAAAGAAACAATTGCAGAAGCTAATGTTGATATACGTTCGTATTTAGAATATAGCGAAACGTATATACAATTAAAAGTATTTAAAATACTTATGAGGCTGGTAACCACTTTTTTTCAAACTGCACTAGTTGGATCAATGTTGTTACTAGCCTTATTTGTTATGTCTATAGCTATCTCTTATGCCATAGGACAAGCATTGGGCAATACTTGGTATGGTTTTGTTATTGTGAGTGTGTTTTTTATGATTTTGGCACTACTCTCTTATGTACTTCGAAAAAAAATAAATAAACCTATAATCAGGTTTTTCTCTACACATTACTTCGATAAATTATGACACCTAAACACTACAATTCTTTTGAAGAAATAGACACACAATTAGAAATACTAAAGCTAAAGCGGGCCATAGAAAGAGAGCATCTGCTTCTTAATTACAATAAAGTAAAATACTTACTTTTCCCTAAAAATATTATGATACAAATTGGTCGCATTTTATTCAGAAAAAACGCATAAAACTATTTATAAATGGTTTTTTTGCTGTTTTCATGTCTTTTTTCGATTCAATTTAAAGATTTTCAATTTTTTTAAGCTTTTAAAATTGATTTTAGCGTTATTTAAAAGTGAAATCAAAGATGTTTTATAGATAACTTTTAGACTGACTCTCTTTTGAGTTACCATATTCCGCTTTATAAATCTTAACTAATCCCATAAAAATACTTACTAATAAAGGACCGAAAATTACACCAATAAATCCAAATAAAGGCACACCAACAAGTACACCAACAAGTGTGATTAACGGATGCACGTTATCTAGTTTTTTGAGGATATATAATCTTATAAGATTATCTGTTGCACCAACTATTACAGTTCCATAAATTAAAATTCCCCAAGCCTGAAAAACATTGCCATTGGATAACGTCAATAAAAACACGGGTAAAATGCCAATAGATATACCAATAAAAGGAATTAAGGAACCAATAGTTGTAATAGCAAACCAAAATAACGCATCTTCAATACCAAAAATTAAAAATCCAATAAGCGCAATAATGCCTTGTGCTAGGGCAACTAAAGGAATGCCAATAGCGTTAGATTTTACCATAGATTGTACTTCTTTTCCAATTTCGTCAATATTTTTTGAACTCATAGGCATATAATCGCACAAAGACTGCCTTAGTTTTTTACGGTTAATAAGCATATAGTAGAGCATAAAGTACATTAAGCCTATGGCAATAAATAGATTAAAAGTATTGCCAGCCATATTTTGTAAACGCTCTGATAAAAAGGTTGTAACTGCTTGTGTATCGATTTGTGCATTAATATCAATGCCTGTTTTGGTTTCTAGATTTCCTATGAGGTCTTTAATAGCTTTAATTACCTTTTCACTATTGCGGGCTACTTCAGAGATTTTATTACCTAACATTAATCCAAAACCACTAAGCGGAATAAGAATAACAACAAAGGAACCAATCATTAATGTTGCAGCAGCTAATGTAGGTTTCCATTTATACTGAGACACCAATTTCTTCATTAGGTTTTTTAGTAAAATATAAAATGTAATAGCGCCTAAAACACCTGTTAAATAAGGAACTATTTTACGAAAAATCAAACTACTTGTGAATATAATTAATAGTAAAACAAAAACCTGACGGATTATTTTTGGCTCAATTTGTGTCATAAAATATATTTTAAAACCTATTACCCAAAGAGTGCAATATCTTCAAGTGCCTTTTCATTTTCTATCACTATTTTTCTAGCAGACCCAATGGCTATAAACCCTTCGTCTTTAAATTCGGTGAGCATACGTATGGCTGTTTCTGTCGCAGTACCAATAAGGCCAGCGAAATCCTCTCTCGCTATACATATACTATTATGTTCTTTATCGGTTAAAATACCATTGTTGTGTAACTCTAATAATGCTTTTGCCACACGTTGTCTTACTGTAGCATAAGCCACATTTACCACCTGTTCTTGTATGTCTACTAAATTATTAGAAATTAAGCTAATAAATTTATTAGCAACATCTTTGCTTGCGCGAATGAGTGTTGTAAAATCCTGTTTCGGTATTTCGTAGAGTTCTGCATTTTCAAGTACAGCAGCAGACTCAATATATGCGCCATTGTCTGATAATAATGATAGCTGACCTACAAAATGGCCAACACCACATAAGCCTGTTACAAATTCTTTTCCTTTTTCGGTAGTTTTATAGGTCTTTACTGCGCCACTTTTTATAAAATATAAGGAATTGGCAGCGTTACCTTCCATATATATTATGTCTCTTTTTTTGTATTTATTTAGTGAATAATCGCTAGATAAATGGTTTAAATCCAAATATTTTGAAGCGGCTTCAATAAATTGGGAAACACCTTCAATGGTTCTGGAAAATTCTTTTTTTAAGAAGTCGTGTTTTTTTAAACGACTGTCTATAGCATCTAATAGATCCTTTTCTGTAAAAGGTTTGGTTAGGTAATCATCAGCACCTAGATTCATTCCTTTTCGCATATCGGTTTTTTCAGATTTTGCCGTCAAAAATATAAATGGAATACTTGCTGTTTTATTATTCTTACTTAGATTTTCTAATACCTCATAACCATTTAATTCTGGCATCATTATGTCACATAGTATAACATCTGGAAGTTGTTGAGTTGCCATTTCTAAACCAATTTTGCCATTTTCGGCAGTGTTCGCACTATAATTGGAGAGTTCGAGTATGTCCGCTGTGTTTTCACGAACGTCTTCATTATCTTCAATAATTAGTATTTTTTTCATGGAAAACTATTTTTTCATTCCCTAGTATTAGGGAATCTCATTATTTATTATCTATGGGTAATTCAATCCAAAAGGTTGTACCTACATTCAACTTACTTACAAACCCAATAGTTCCACCCATTAGTTCGGTATAGTACTTAGCTATATTTAAGCCCAAGCCTGTGCCTTCTATATTGTTAGCATTTTTTGCTCTATAAAAACGATTAAACAATTGCTCTTGCTCTTCTTGCGGAATGCCAATACCTCTATCTTTAATTTGTATTAATACTTTATGTTCGCTTTGAGCTATTTTAAAATCTATAGTCGTGTTTTCTGCAGAATATTTTGATGCATTAGACAAGAGGTTAGTAATTGCATGACGTAATAATTTGCCGTCTAGATTTACAAACAGTTTCTCTATGCTAGTGCTTAAACTAATATATTGTGCTTTTTTTAAGCCAATGTTGCTTTCTTTTACCAAGGTCTTAGAATAATGAATGACATCGAAACGTTCTTTTACTGCTCTAATCTTACCTTCTTCTAACTTGCTTAAAGAGAGAAAATCGTTTAAAATGGTTACAAGATGTTTTACATTTTTTTCAATTTGAGCTACATACTTTTCTCGCTTACCCTCTTTTCCTAGTTCATTCTGTTTGCCTATCAAAACTGCTGATGTTAGTATAGCACTTAACGGTGTTCTAAACTCGTGAGATGCCATTGATATAAAGCGCAACTTCAATTCATTTAATTCTTGCTCTTTTCTTAGGGCACTTTGTATGCTAAACTCTATTTCTTTTTGCTCAGATATGTCATTATAAACCATTAAGGCATAGATTATTTGGTTATTTTCTTCAAACAAAGGGGTTGTATTTACAGAAAAATATCTGTTTTTATATTGAATTTCAAAAGAAAGGTGTTTTCCAGAAAATGTTTTTTCAATATCTGCTTTTATTTTTGTTTTTCGTTCTTCTGCAAAAAACGAAATATCGTCTAGCGTCATACCTTCAAAAATGAGTGACTTTAAACCCAATTGGGTCAACACTTCACCTTCTGCTAAAACTAAATGTAAATCTTTATTTACAATCAAAATAAAACCTTTAGGGAAATTTTTGGCAATTGCAGCCGAAAGTGCTTTGCTTGCAATAGCAGCATCTTCTGCCTGCTTGGTTATGAGTATTTGGTCTTCAAGATTTAAATTAGATTCTACCAATTTTTGAACCGTTGCCATCACTTCTTGTGTACGCTCTTGTACTTTATTCTCCAAGTTTTGAGCATAATCTTCTAACTGCTTTTTACTCTCTTGTAGTACTATTATATTTTTATGTTTTTCAATGGCGATACTTGCTAGATAGGTCATATCTAAAAGAACTTCCTTTTCAAAGGCTAAAGGTGGTCTTGCAAATTTGCTGTATATACTGAGAATACCGAGTACTTGGTTAGTATATGACATAATAGGAAATGCCCAACACGCTTTTAAACCATTTTTTAATGCCATGTCTTTATAATCTTCCCAAAGTACATTGGTTGCAATATTAGAAACTATAACTTCTTTTTGTATAAACGCTGCTGTACCACAAGAGCCTGTTTTAGGACCAATGCTAATGCCATCAATAAAATTACAGAATGCTTTTGGTAAATTTGGTGCTGCTAATACATGTAATATTTTATCTTCTTTATTTAATAGTAGTATAGATGCTACAGCATCTTTAATATGAGTTTCTGTGATATCAATAATTTCTTTAATTATAGTTTTTAAAGGCTTGTCCTTTGCTATTAATTCTAAAATTTTTTGTGTTTGATTTTTAAGTTGTGCTTCTTTTGCCTTTTTTGTAACATCGCTTTGTACGCCAATAAAATGTGTTAATGTATTGTTTTTGTTATATAAAGGCATAATGTTAATTTGGCTACAGAATATAGTTCCATCTTTTCTATGCGTGCGTAATTCCGCATTACATGGTTTGCCATTAAGGATGGCATTATCCAAAATATCATTCTCTTTTTTATCGTCTTTATGACTTTTTAAAATCTTATAATTTTTTCCTATTACATCTTTATTTGTATAACCTGTCATTTTTTCAAAAGCCTCATTGCAATAAATAATGGGTGTATTTGGCGCAATTAAATCTACAATAATGATGCTATTATTTGCAGAAGCTAAAGCTCTGTCTTTTATAAGTAGTTCTTTTTCTTGTGCTTTTTTAGCTGTAATATCCCTAACAATGGTTAAAAGCTTATGGTCGTTCATAAGGGTAATGCGAGCTTCGTAATAGTCTATTCCTTTTTCAGTTTTTACACTATATTCTGTAATCTGCATGTTGCCAGAAGCGATGGCATTTTTATGGGACTCTTTTACTATTTTATATACATAGTCTGGTAATACGTTTTTCATATTTTGACCTATAAATTTTTCTGGTGGCATAAACAATTTTTCGGAACTGTTAGCATACCAATCTGTATAGTCGCCATTACGATCTTGTATAAACATCATATCTGGCATGGCTTCCAGCAAAGCTTTTATTTTTAAGTTCTGCTCATTTTGTTCGGTTACATCTGTTATAAAACCTTCTAGAGCTATAACCTTATCTTGATTATTGCAAACAGCCTCACCTTTTTCCCATACATATTTTACGTTACCATCTTTATGTTCTAAGCGATACTCAAGATTATACGGTTTTTTTTGTTTAATAGAGATTTGAATCTGATCCCAGACACTATTACGATCTTCTTCTAAAATAAGTTGACCATAAGTTACACTTCCATCTTTAAAATCTTCAAAAGGATAACCGGTAATTTCTAAACAGCCTTTACTTATATATTCCATGTTATAATCCCTATTGTTTTTACAACGGAACAAAATACCTTTTGCGTTATTAATTAAGGTGTCAAATTTATGATTGCTTTCTATTAGCTTATTGTTTACTTGTTTAATTTCCTGTAAATTCTCATAACGATTGCTTGTGTCTCTAAAAAAAACAATGATTACAATTTTGTCATTAATTTCTGTAGAATTTAACCTGATTTCTAGGCTAAATTCTATTCCGTTTTTTTTAATTCCAAATACATCTATGTCTTTCCCAAAAGTTGAATTTTCAATATTTGATAGGTAGTTTTTGAGTTGTTCTCTATATTTTTCTGTTATAAGAATCTCTATGTTTTTGCCTAATAAACTATCAGGATTGTAATCAAATAGCTTTTTGCAAGTAGGATTTGCCATTAAAATAGTGCCATGATTATTAACCACCAAAACACCTTCTGTAGTTAAATGAAACATATTTTGAAAAAGAATTTCATTTTTTAGATTACCTATCATTTGGTTACTTTAATTAGTTGGTTTTAATTTAAAACTGGCTCTCGTCGTAATTTTGGTAACGATTCTGGGAACTGCTCTTGTATAAATGCTATGAGTTGTTCTCTAATTTCGCAACGCAAATCCCAGACATCATTTGCGTTTTTTGCACTAAACGTAACTCTTACTTCTACACTATTGGCATCTGTATTGGTGACTAAAAGTTGAGCTGTTTGTTTGTCCCATAATCTATTTTTAGCAATAACATCAAGAAATTTTTTTCGTAGCTCGGCAACCGGAAATGTATAATCAACATATAGAAAAACTGTTCCTATTAATTGGGTAGAATTAAAAGTCCAATTAACGAAAGGATGATCGTTAAAATAATTTAATGGCAATACCAATCGACGCCAATCCCAAGTTTTTACAACCACATAGGTTAAAGTAATGTCCTCTACACTACCAAACTCATCTTCAATAACCACCTCATCATCAATTTTTATAGGCTGTGTAAATGCAATTTGCATACCAGTAATTAGGTTTGCTAAAGATTTTTGAGCAGCAACACCAGCGATAATACCAATAATTCCCGCAGATGTGAGTATGGTAGTGCTAATGTTTCTTACTGTTGGGATGTTCCATAAAATAGTAGCAATGGCCAGTATAACAATAATAACAATAGAAATACTTTTTATAAAGCGCATTTGGGTAATTGCTTTTCGTTCTTTGGCTTTAGGGTTACTATTGGTTATAAATTTTTGTTTTACAATTTCTTCTACTGCATTTATTGTTGCAATTAATACCCAAGAAAGATTAATGATAATAGAAGCTTCTATAACTTTATGCCAAAAGACACTTATCTCAAACATGCCAAATGAGCTGTATATAAAAAGAATAGGTAATAGAAACTTGGCAGGTGTTTTATGGTGTTTTAATAATTGGGTCTTTAAAACTGTTGGCTTTTTGGCATTGAATATTTTTATAATATAAAAGGCAATCCATTGAACAATTAAACCAATAATGACACAGATAGCAAAGGTTATTAAAACCTTTAACCAAAAATCAGTAATACCTAATTTTGAAAAAATGCTATCCATTTATGTTTTTACTCAAAGTTAATCTAGTTAGATATCAATTCAAATGACATTTATCAGTTAAGATGATCTAGGTCATTTCAGTTTATTAAAATATCTATTAATTTTGGTTTTTATATTATAAAATTCAAAATAAAATGGAAACAGAAACACAAGAGCAACTAATAACAATGCCAAGAATAGGCGATGAAGCACCTCAATTTAAAGCAGTAACTACACAAGGCGAGATTAATTTTCCAGATGACTATGCAGGTAAATGGGTCATACTGTTTAGTCACCCAGCAGATTTCACACCTGTGTGTACATCAGAATTTATAACATTTGCCAATCTCGAAAAGAAGTTTAATGAAGCTAATTGCAAATTAGTTGGCTTGTCTATAGATGGACTCTACAGCCACATCGCTTGGTTACGTACCATAAAGGACAAAATTGAGTTTAATGGCATGAAAAACATAGAGGTCAAATTTCCTTTAATAGAAGATATTTCTATGGAAATAGCTAAAAAATATGGAATGATACAACCTGGCGAAAGCAAAACCCAAGCGGTAAGAGCTGTGTTTTTTATAGATCCTGAAGGTATAGTAAGAGCTTTAATTTATTATCCTCTAAGTTTAGGTAGAAATTTTGATGAAATCTACAGAGCATTAATTGCTATGCAAACTGCTGATGCTTTTAAAATAGCTACACCTGCCGATTGGAATCCCGGTGATGACGTAATTGTTTCACCTGCTGGTTCTTGTGGTGCAGCGGAAGAACGCATGACTTCTACTGATGAATTGGACTGTAAAGACTGGTTTTTCTGTACCAAAAAACTGGACAAAGATGAAGTCCTGAAAACAGTTCTTAAAAAATAAGCAAGTGCTTTATAAATCTAATATTATTATAATGAAACATCTATCTAAATACCTTATGTATCTACTTATAGTATATGGATTGGTTTCTTGTAACAATAAAGAGAAAAAACCATCGAACAAGAACTCTGAACAAAGTGAATTTTCGGAATCACTAAAATATAATATAGATACAACAGGAATATCTGTTTTGTGGACTGCCTATAAGTTTACGAATAAAGTAGGTGTTTCAGGCATATTTAGCACCTACACTTTTGAAACAAAAAATACGTTTGGTACTGTTGAAAACATCTTAAACAAATCAAAATTATTAATCCCTACAGCAACTGTAAACTCAAGTAATTCAATACGAGATTTTAAACTAGATACTTATTTTTTTAAAGCGTTTAACACTTCAGAAATAAGAGGTACTATCATAAAAGCAAAAGAAAGTGAAGGCATTATAAATTTAAAAATGAACCGTAGGTCTAAAAAAATTCCATTTATCTATTCTGTTGAAAAGGATACAATTAGGCTATTTACCAATTTGAGTCTAACCTATTGGAAAGCAGAAAAAGCTCTTAAAACGCTTAATGTGGAATGTTTTGACCTTCATAAAGGTTCTGATGGTGCATCTAAACTTTGACCAGATGTGGATGTAATTATTAAAATACCTGTGCATAAAACACCAGCAATAAAATAATACCATGAACTACAAAGTTGTAAATATTCCAATCGAAGATATTACTCTAAAAGGACGATTACGCATAGCCGATCAACAAAAAGGCTTAGTCATTTTTTCTCACGGAAGTGGCAGTAGCAGAATGAGTAGTAGAAACAATTATGTTGCAGATTTACTTCTAAAAGAAGGCTTTTCGTCATTACTGTTTGATTTATTGACGGAAACTGAAGACACAATATATGAAAACAGGTTTAACATCGATTTGCTTGCTGAGAGATTGGTGGCAGCTACGCAATGGATAAGGAAACAAAAGGAAATGCAAAATATACCTATTGGCTTTTTTGGTGCAAGTACTGGTGCTGCATCTGCATTAATGGCAGCACGGTTTTTAGGGACTAAAATTAAAGCCATTGTCTCTAGAGGTGGTAGACCAGATTTAGCAGCACCCATTTTAGATAAAATAAAAAGCCCAACACTTTTAATTGTTGGTGGTAACGATGGCGTTGTAATAGACCTTAACCAAAAAGCCTATTCTAAACTATCTGGTATTAGAAAAATTGAAATTATTGAAGGTGCAACCCATTTATTTTCAGAACCAGGAAAATTAGACATTGTGGCAAAATTAACCTGCAATTGGTTTACTAAATATTTAAAAAACACAAACAATGGTATTTAAAAATAGAATTGAAGCTGCTCATTTATTAGCGGATAAACTGGAAGCTTACATAGACAAAAATGCCATAATTTTAGCTATTCCAAGAGGTGGTGTACCTATGGGTTATATAATTGCAAAACAACTGCATTTACCATTAGAGGTTGTACTTTCAAAAAAAATAGGGCATCCATTACATAAGGAATTTGCCATTGGTGCAGTGACTTTAAAAAGTCAAATTTTAAGTGATGTAGCTACTGAAGTCTCTAAAAGCTATATTGAGGAAGAAACCAAAAAAATTAGAACCTTGCTTACCAAACGCTATCAGGATTATTATGGCAAAAAACCACCTTTAGAATTAAAAGATAAGATTTTAATTATTGTAGATGATGGCATTGCTACTGGTAATACTATTATATCTACCATAGAAATGTTGCATAAAGAACACCCTGAAAAAATTGTGCTTGCTATTCCTGTATCTTCTCAAAGTGCTTTACAAAAGTTAAAAAATATGCCTTTTATAGACGAAGTTATCTGTCTGTCAGCACCTGCAAACTTTAGAGCAGTAGGTCAGTTTTATGAAAACTTTGACCAAGTTGATGATGCAGAAGTTAAAAACCTATTGAACAAGGTTACAGTAAATTAATTTTTCTCTATTTATCTATTAACCCAAATGGATGTACATCCAAAAGTTTAGTAGTTTCTGTTTTGGTTGCGAGTGGTGTAATGGCTTTTGTTTTGTTAAACCATATATACTCATCAAATTGTGAAGGTAATACGGTTTTAAAATAATGGCTCGTCAGTTCTGTCTTTGATCTATAAACAACACCTATAGCACGTTGTAGTCTTGGTGTATTTAGAAATTCTCTCAATTTTTTTTCTGAATGTTCCGCTCGTAAAGGTAGTGTAAAATTAGGAACGTTTGTTTTATGGCAAAGCTGTTCATAGCTTTCTGTCATAGAATCATTTATGGGCATTACTTGCATCGGTTCTCCCCAATTTTTAGCAGCAGCAACGCTTCCTGTATGGGTTCCAAAACCAATATTATAAGCTTTTGAACCAAAATGTTCCTTGCATAAATGCCCAATATTTATTTCACCTCTCGCATACATTTCGGTAGCCAAGGCATTACCAATATGCGAATTATGTGCCCAAACAACGGCTTTTGAGTCTTTACCGTAATAAGACAATAAAGACTTTAAAGTATAAAACATATGAAAATCTCGTAAGTTCCATGATTCTGCACTACCATAATACATGGCTTTGTAATACCGTTCTGCATCAACCACAACTGTAGCGTTTTGGTAGGCATAAAAATAGGCTTGAGAGTGGTTTAATTTATTTTTATTTTTTAACAAATCAAATAACATTTTTAGTACGGCTTTCTCGCAGCTTTCCAATTTCTGAGTTTTTACTAGTTTTCCGTATACAGAAGGATTAGCCATATATGGCATAATACAAGAATAACGCAATTTTGCTAATGTTGCCAACTCGGGATCAATATCTTCTAGATAGTTAATGACTAAATCAATAGAGTTTTCTAATCCGTATAAATCGAGTCCGTAAAATCCGATAGTATTGTTATGCTTGCTATTATATTTTTTAAGCCATTCTACAAAATTGAGGACTTCCTTATTTTTCCACATCCATTCAGGGAAACGTGCAAAAGGCATCCAATCTTGCGATTTGTATTGGTTTCTTGCATAATTGTTAATTTGTTCGGCATCAGACCAATCTGCTTCTGCGCAAACAAGGTTAAATCCTTTTTTTTGTATGAGGGCTTTTGTAATTTCTTGTCTTGTGGCATAAAACTCTGAAGTACCATGAGAAGCCTCCCCTAATAACACAACTTTTGCATCACCAATACGTTCTAATAAACCATCTATTGGGAACTTTTTAATAGTTTTAAAAGGAATGGAACTTATGCCAATTTCGTCTATAATCTCATTTTCAGGATATATTTCTGTTCCTATTTTTGGAATTAGTTTTGGCCTTGGGATAAAATAATTATCTCGTAGTGCTTTTGTAACATAATCGGTTTCAGAAGTCCGTTCTATAGTTTCCAACATAACATGTACCCAATCTGGACCTACTGGTGCCAATAATTTGGCTCCTATCTTTAATTGGTTTTTTATAACATCTGGAATTTCATTGAATTCTGAAGCACTTAAAATCGCATTAAATGGTGCTTTTACTTTCCATCCGTTTTCAAGTTTCCCCGTTTTTATATGTACGTTGGTAATGTCTATATTCTTTAAGACTTCTAATGCCCAATCTGCGTATGTTTTAGTAGTTTCAACAGCAAATACCTCTTTATAAATTTTAGAAAGCACAGCCAAAATATAAACGGAATCCACACCAATAATTAAGATGCTTTCTTCTTCTTTTATTTGTAATTGCTCTAACATTCTGGCAATTACAACGACTCTAGGTTCTGTCTTTTCTATAGATTTTTCAATTCTTACATCTTCATAAAAATAGGGATGTAAGTTTTCTGATAAAAAAAAGGCTTCTGGAATATCTTGAAAGGCCTCTAAAAGCAGAGTATTGCTAATGCCTTTGTCCTTTAATTGTTCTTCAATACTAATGTCCTTCATCTTTTCTGTATTTAAAATAAAAGTAGATACATAAAAATAGAATCGATTAATCAATTATGGAATGATGCAGGTCATTTTATGCCTCATTGTTCTAGTTGACACAGGTCATTGTGATATGTTTTCATAAAAGCTAATTTCAATAAAAAGTAAGTTATGGATTTAGTGACCAAACACGGTATTATTCTAGAAAAAACCAATAATAGTTTTGAAAATTTAGGTGTTTTTAATCCTGCTGTTATGCAAGAGGGAAATACAGTACATATATTTTATCGTGCAGCTAGGGATGGCAACTTTTCTACAATAGGCTACTGTAAATTAGATGGCGCATTAAAAGTTGTTGAGCGCTGTAAAGAACCTATCTTTTTCCCTGAAACACCAGAAGAATTTCAAGGTGTTGAAGATCCTAGAATTACTAAAATAGATGACACCTATTACCTATCGTATGCTGCCTATGATGGGATTAATGTTTTTGGTGCTTATGCAACTTCAAAAGATTTAAAAACATTTGAACGCCAAGGTATTATTACACCCAAGTTTACTTTTGAGGAATACTCAGAACTTATTAGACAAAATTTTGAAAAAATTAGTAACCTGCACATACTATTCTATAATCTCTTTATACGCTACCGACTTACTGAAATGATGAAAGATAAAATATATGTTTGGGACAAGAATATTATATTTTTTCCAAAGAAAATAAATGGGAAATTTGCGGTATTTCATAGACTTTTTCCCTCTATACAAATCCTTTATTTTAACAATCCTTCTGAGTTGACGCAAGAATTTTGGAAGACATACATTTCAGATTTAAGACAACATATTGTATTACACCCCAAGTATCAACACGCAAACAGTCATATCGGTGGTGGCTGTCCACCTATTGAAACTGAAATGGGTTGGTTGTTTATCTATCATACCGTACAGAATACAAACTACGGACTGGTCTATCACGCATCTGCAGCTTTATTGGATTTGGATAATCCTAGAAAAGTAATTAGCAGACTTAAAAAACCACTATTTTCTCCTACAGAAGCTTATGAAAAAGTAGGTTATGTAAATAATGTGGTATTCCCAACAGGAACTGCGCTTTTTGATGACCAGCTGTATATCTATTATGGTGCCACAGATAGTCGCGTGGCAGTGGCATCAGTTAATATAAATTTACTATTAAACGAATTAAAAAATTAAGAACTATGAAAATGAATACACTATCTAAAATACTGTTTTTGTCCACATTTCCGCCAACACAATGTGGCATTGCAACTTATACCCAAGATACTATTAATGCTATTACAGATGTATTTAGCGAAACCTTGGCTTGCGAAATTTGCGATATTTCAGATAAGGCGAATATAAATCAACATGCTCGCTTTACTATACATCCTAAGATAAAAGCAGATTACGGTAGGGTTGTAAAAGAAATAAATAGCGACCACACTATAAAATTGGTACATATTCAACATGAATTTGGCCTATTTGGTGGAACGTTTGGAAATTATCTATTAGATTTTCTGGATGTGCTTAAAAAACCTGTAATCTTTACGTTTCACAGCGTTATACCAAATCCTGATAAAAAATTAATGGATTTTGTTAAACTACTCATTTCTTATAGCAATTCTGTTATTGTAATGACTCAACAATCTAAAAAGATATTGGTCGCAGATTATGGTATTGATGAAAATAGCATAGCACACGTACCACATGGCACACATAGCGTTAATTATGAATCTACGATTAAGGCTAAACGTAAATTTAATTTAGAACGTCGAACTGTTTTATCAACCTTTGGGCTTTTAAGCTCAGGTAAAAGTATTGAAACAGCGTTAAAAGCATTGCCAGAAATTATTAAACACACACCTAATGTTTTGTATTTAATTTTAGGGAAAACACATCCCAATACCATAGAAAATAACAAAGACAATTATAGAGGTTCTTTAGAAATGCTTGTTAAAGAACTAAAACTGGAAAATCACGTTAATTTTATAAATCGCTATTTAGAAATAGACGAGCTTTTAGACTATTTAAAAGCAACAGATATTTACCTATTTACTTCAAAAGATGCCAATCAAGCAGTAAGTGGCACTTTTGCTTATGCTATGAGTTGTGCTTGCCCTATTGTAGCTACAGCAATACCACATACCAATGAAGTACTTTCTTCCAATGAAGGTATTTTAGTTGCTATTGAAGATTCAAAACAAATGGCAATGGGAACAATAAAGTTACTTTCTAACGGTAAATTGCGTGAATCTATGGCGCTCGCAGCATTTGAAAAAACGAGAGCATCATCTTGGAATAATGTGGCTTTAAAACAAGTTGCTATCTATAGAAAAAGTATAGATGAGTCGCTTAAAGTAACATACGATTATCCGCCAATTAAACTAGATCATTTAAAAAATATGACGACCGATTTAGGCATGATACAGTTTAGTAAAATTTCGGAACCAGATATTGATTCTGGATATACCTTGGACGATAATGCAAGAGCGTTAATTGCTATGTGTATGCATTATGAGCAATTTAAGAAATCATCAGACTTATTGTATATAGATAGATATCTGTCTTTTATTGAGCGTTGCCAAACAGATTCTGGCACTTTTATAAATTACGTTGATGAGCATAATAACAGACATATAAAAAATGACTATGTAAATCTGGAAGATTCCAATGCACGCGCAATTTGGGCTTTGGGAACAGTTGTTTTATTAAAAGAACACTTACCAAAAACTTTTGTGAATAGAGCCAGGTTATGCTTTTTACAAAGCTCACAATGGTTGCAAAATACGTTATCACCAAGAGCTATTGGTTTTGTAATAAAAAGCTTGTATTTATATAATTCTACTGAACAAGACAACTTTGCAATACCAATTATTGAAAAACTATCAAAAAATCTTATTACAAATTACGACGTCAATGCTATAAAAAAATGGAATTGGTTTGAAAAATACTTAACATATGCAAATAGTGTTCTTCCAGAAGCCATGCTATATAGTTATTTAGTATCGGGCAAAGACTCCTATAAAAGAATAGCTGTAGAATCTTTTGACTTTCTACTATCAAAAATGTTTGTAAATGGGCATTTTAAAGTGGTTTCTAACCAAGGTTGGTATCAAAAGGACAGTATTCCAAATGAATATGGAGAACAACCTATAGACGTTTCATATACCATACAGACTTTAGATCTTTTTTATAAAACGTTTAAAGATCCAATGTATAAAAAAATGATGCAAACAGCATTTGATTGGTTTTTAGGTAGAAATCATCTCAATCAGATTATGTATGATCCTGCAACTGGTGGTTGTTATGATGGTTTAGAAAAAACGAACGTAAATTTAAACCAAGGTGCAGAATCTACGGTTTGCTATTTAATGGGACGCATAATTATGGAACAGCAAAAGACTGTTTCTGTTGAAAAAATTATTCAACTTCGAAAACCAAAAGTGAATACACTTTTAAAATTATCGAATAAAAGTATTTGAATAAAAAATAAAAGCAAATTCTAGCGGAATATATAACCTGTAGCTAGATTCTAAGATAATTCTTTAGTGTATATATAAGCATAAAATTAGTCTAATGACCCAGGTCATTTTACATAGATTAACTAGAGGCTAACTTTGAGTATTATTAACTTTTAAATTTTATTATTATGAAAAATTTATTTCTTTTTTTATTGGTTTGTGGTTTAACCACACCAACATTTGCACAGATAATTGTGCTTGATACCATCTATATTCATCCTATCAAATATAAATATCTTTTTGAAGTGGTAGATGATGATGTTGATCAAGACGTGAAAAATTTACAGACAGTACTTGCAAAATTCGATGTGACAAAAGAAGAATTTTACAGTGATGAATATGATACTTATGAGGTGAAATTACGCATACCTAAAGGCTATGCTGTTGCTGCATATGATAAAGACGGTAAATTAATTAGAACTATTGAACGGTATAAAAATGTTAAACTACCTTTAGCTGTAAGTCAAGCACTAGTTGAACGGTTTCCTAACTGGACAGTAGATAAAGACATCTATAAAGTAAGTTATTCTGAACCAAAATGGGAATCTAAAAAAACTTATAAGTTAAAATTAACTAATGGTGAGAAAACCATTAGAGTTAAAACGGATGAAGACGGTAATTTTTTATAAAGTTGTAATACATTCTTTGTGAACTTGAAATAAATACAGCAACAATTTCAATATAAAGTTTCCATAAAAAAGAACATTTGATATATTAATATTAAATGTTCTTTTTAGCTTTTGTGACATGGCACATCAACTAAAAATATGATATTGAACCCGTTGTGCATTATGCTTTAAAGAAAAAAGTTGTTCATTGACTTATGAACAAGTCTTATATTTTTTTGAATATCAAACAATTAAATACGATGAACAACTTCAAAGAAAATTACGACAAAATTTTAAAAGTATTAAAGGTAGTTACAGAGAAAGAGCAGTTTTTAAGACAAAATCGACGACCAAAACTCAAAGACATAGAACTAATAGCTATAAATTTAACTTCTGAATATATGAGTATCGACAGCGAATGTCATTTGTTTAGAGTGCTTCCAGAGATTTTAAAATCAAAAATAGAACGCTCTGTTTACAATAGAAGAAAGCGAAAATTGTTTTTTGCTATTGAATTTTTAAGAACTTAACTTTCTGAAAAACTTATTGAATTTGAAAATTACTTTATTGTAGATAACATGCCTTTAAAAGTGGTTAAATTATCAAGAAGCAATAGCAGTAAAATCTGTAAAGAAGATTTTTATAGTTCCCCAAATAGAGGTTTCTGCGCGAGTCAAAACATGCACTTTTATGGCTATAAAATTCACGCTGTTTGTTCTACTAAAGGTGTTTTTAAAAGTTTTGATATAAGCAAAGCTTCTGTGCATGATATCCACTATTTAAAAGATATAAAAATTCAATTTAGCGATTGTGCTATTTTGGGTGACAAAGGATATTTAAGTGCTGATTATCAATTAGATTTGTTTGAAAGTAGACAAATTAAATTGGAAATTCCTATGCGAAAAAACCAACATAATTATAAGAAACAAGTTTATGTCTTTAGAAAGAAAAGAAAGCGAATAGAAACTCTGTTTTCACAACTTTGCGACCAGTTTATGATTCGTAGAAATTATGCTAAATCTTTTCAAGGTTTTAAAACCATAATAGTATCAAAATTAACAGCAGTAACTGTTATTCAATATATCAATAAATTTTTCTTTGATAGAAATATTAACAACCTAAAAATTAGCATTGTTTAAATGCACAACGGGTTATTGAGTAAAATTAAATTATCACTGAAAGCACCTAAGTAAAGCTTATAAAATGCGATTAAAGCGTAAAATCCAATCGCTTTAAAATCTGAGATAATATTAATGAACCCAATGCAAAAACAACTATCCAGCCCATTTGTTCTAGCGATAAATTGGTTAAAAAAAGTGCTTTTGCAATTGGCTGAATATAATAAGCACCTAATGTAATTAGCAACGATAATGCAATAGCAGACCATACCCAAGGGTTTTTTACAATTTCATTATTAAAAAACGACACCTTTCTTTCTGCCATATTAAATACATTTAACAACTGTGCTAAAACTAAAGTATAAAAAGCCATGTTATTTATAATTTGAGCTGATAGCTGCAGTGCCAAGTGAGCGTAAGCAGTAATCCCTACAACAGCGGTTGTAATAGAAAGTCCGAAAAGAATAGTTGATTTCCATCTTTTTGCAGACATAATTGGTTCGTTTGCTTTTCTAGGCGGACGCTTCATAATATCCACTTCGCCTTTTCCCATGCCTAATGCCAATGCAGGAAAGATATCTGTAATAAGGTTTAAAAACAAAATCTGCAGTGGCAATAGTGGTGCTGGTAAAGCGAGTAATGCAGCTAAACCAACAGATACCACTTCTGCCAAATTACAGGATAGCAAATAGACTACAAACTGTCTTATATGGTCAAAAATGGCACGTCCTTGATTGATGGCCAATTCCATTGCTGTGAACTTATCGTTTTTAAGAATAATATCAGCTGCTTCTCTTGCGGCTTGTGTGCCTCTCATTCCCATGGCAATTCCAATATCTGCTTTGCGCAATGCAGGAATATCGTTAATACCATCGCCAAACATACCTACAACATTATTGTTTTCTTGATAAAGAGATACCAATTTTAATTTCTGCTCTGGTGTTACCCTTGCAAAAACGGAAGCATCTAATAATCTTGTTTCAATGGAATCATCTGTTTCGGTTTCAAACTTTAAATCTTGTCCGTGTACAACACTATTTGAAGCTTCATTTTGGGACAACAACCCTATTTCTTCAGCAATTTTTTTTGCAGTTCCAGGATGGTCTCCTGTCATCATAACTACTTTTATACCAGCTTCTTTATAAATTTTTAGCGTTGCTTTTACATCTTCTCTAGCTGGATCTAAAAATCCAATAATCCCTATAAAAGTAAGCTGCGATAATAGATTTCCTTTTTTTGGTTTTGTTTTGTGGTGTTTACAGGCAAAAGCTAAAACTCTTAATCCTTTAAATGCCAAACCATTGACTCGGCTAGTCCATTCCTTTTTATTTTTTAATGTTTTTTGTTTATTATCTTTAAAAATAGTATCACAATGATTTATAACACTTTCAAAAGCACCTTTTACGTAAACCGTAAAACCATTTTCAGTTGTATTTAATGTTGCCATTAACTTGCTAGACGTATTAAATGGAATTTCTAATTCTTCAGGATTGTTTTCTTTGATTTTTTTTGGATTAAAGTTTAATTTTTTAGCAAATTGAATGAGTGCCAATTCAATGCTGTCTCCTCTCATTTTTTCAGTATTTAAAATAACATTGTTACACAAAATACTGGTCATTATCATGGTATTAAAGACTTCCGATTTTTCTACATCGTCAAAGTAAGTACTATCTTTATTGTGTATCTCACTTAAAATTTCATCTTCAAAAGCCAATGTATGCACCTGCATTTTATCTTCGGTTAGCGTCCCTGTTTTATCTGTACAAATAATGTTGGTAGCGCCTAAGGTTTCAATTGCTTCCATTTTTTTAATGATGACTTTTCGCTTGGATAGTTTTAGCATTCCTCTTGCCAAAGCAATGGTTGCAACAACAGGAAGGCCTTCTGGTATCGCTGCAACAGCTAAGGCTACTGCTGTTTCTATAATTAAAAACATATCGAGACCTCTTAAAAAGCCTGTAAAAATAATTAGGATTGCAAAAATTAAGGTTATGTATATAAGCCGTTTACCCAATGCGTTCAGTTTCTTTTCTAATGGTGTTCGCTGTTCTTCAACTTCGCTCCCCATCTGCTGAATCTTACCCAATTGCGTGTTTTGCCCTGTATGAACTACAATCGCTTTTGCAGAGCCTTGCTCTACAGTTGTTCCTTTAAACACCATATTTTTCCTATCTGACAATAAAGTGTTTTTAGGAAGCGAGTTTATATTCTTATTTATAGTTCTACTCTCTCCTGTTAACGATGCTTCTTTAATTGCTAAATTTTCAACAGTAATAAGACGTGCATCAGCTGAAACAACATCTCCTGCTTCTAATAAAATAATATCCCCAGGAACTAATAGTGATGATTTTATGGTTTTGATTTTTCCATCTCGCAAAACCGTACTATTTGTATATCCCATTTGGCGAAGGGTTTCAAGAGAACGAACGCCCTGTAATTCCATTATAAAACCAATGGTTATTGTAATTATAATAACTGTAATTATTGCAATAGCTTCAGGTAAATCGTCATTAAAAAGAAAGGTAAGTAGTGCTGTTATGACGAGAATAAAAATAATTGGATCATTACATTGGTCTATAAGGATTTTCCATTTCGTTTTAGTTGCTTTAGCGGTTAACTCATTTTTTCCATGTTCTTTTGTACGCTGATTGACGTTCTTTTTAGTTAAACCATGCTTAATATTACTATTTAATTTTTCTACAACAGATTCTATAGAAAGTACGAAAGGTTCTATCATAATAATTGAAAAATTTTAATTATATATTACCGGCACAGGATAAAAGATTTTAAAAACCCTCTTGCCAAAACTTTTAATTAGAAAGTTTTGGCAAGAGGGTAATATCTAAACATCTTAATTAAAAAATTACGACTTATGCAATTTCTATTTTCTTTGGCTTGTGCTGCTTGGATTCTTCTTTTTTGATAAGATTAAAACGAAGAACACCATCTTTATACTTTGCTTTAACGTCTTCTTCTTTAACAGAGTCTGGAAGTTGCAGCCTTTTTTCAAAGGAATTATAGCTAAATTCTTGACGTGTGTAGTTGTCCTCTTTCTCTTCTTCAGAATGCGAATTTTCTGCCGAGATATTTAAGCATCCCTCATCAATGGTAACTTCAAAATCTTTTTTAGAGAATCCAGGTGCTGCCAGTTCGACTTCAAAAGCATCATCGGTTTCTTTAATGTTTAGTGCTGGCTCATTCAATTGAGTATTCCAAAGTTCATTGTTAAAAAGTCGATTGTTCATAAAATCATCATTATCAAAAAAATTTGATGTGACAAGATTTCCCCAAGGTCTTCTGTTTCTAAATTTTACTAGTGACATAATTTTAATATTTTAAAGGTTAAACAATTTATTTACTGCTAAATTATATGGAAACTAGACTTTTTGAAATGACCTAGGTCAG
>Ga0209121_10001580_pt1 | contig 23876 bp, 18 predicted proteins | sample Cruoilmetagenom3_FD_187292 | JGI IMG/M metagenome (GOLD analysis project Ga0209121, IMG submission 187292) | Oil polluted marine microbial communities from Coal Oil Point, Santa Barbara, California, USA - Sample 3 (SPAdes) (version 2) | ecosystem: Environmental > Aquatic > Marine > Oil seeps ... | reverse complement strand
AGTTAAATAAACAGGATGGTGGATTTTTTAGTCGTTGGCGGCGGCATTATTGGTTTACTCCTTACGCGAAAACTGGCGGAGCAAGGTGCTTCGGTGATGCTGATGGATAAACAGGCGCTGGGTCAGGAATCTTCCTGGGCGGGAGGGGGAATTCTATCTCCCATGTATCCGTGGCGTTACCCTGATGCCCTTAATCACTTGGTTGACTGGCGCGCTGAAAACTTTCAACAGCTTGCGCGTTCCCTGCTGGAAGAAACCGGCATCGATCCAGAGGTGTCTCTTGGTGGGGTGAATATGCTCAATGTGGCGGATGAACAGGATGCCTTAGATTGGGCTCAGGCTGGTGTGGGTGCAGGTAGCGGTTTGGTAAAAACACGGGTTGCTGATTTTCTTGAAAATGAACCCTTGTTTCGCCAAACAGAAAACGTTGACTCTGTGTTGACCTTGCCCTTTGTCGGTAATGTGCGAAACCCCCGTTTACTGCAGGCTCTGAAAAAGAGTTTACAACAGCGGGGAAATGTTCAGATCAAAGAGGGCTGTGAAGCACTTTCCTTTGTCAAAAAGCAAGAACGTATCACTGGCATTGAGACGACACAAGGCGTTTTTTCGGCTGAAGAGATCATCGTTGCCGCAGGTGCCTGGAGTGGTGATTTGCTTACCAAGCTGGATGTGCAAGTTTCGGTGTCGCCAGTAAAAGGGCAAATGCTGTTGATCAAAGCGGAACCTGGGCTGTTGGCAAGTGTTGTTCTGGCAGAGGGCTGTTATTTGATTCCGAGGAGAGATGGTCGAATCTTAGTGGGAAGCACCGTGGAACATTGCGGCTATGATAAAACCACGACGGAAGATGCCCGCGATAAGTTGCTGGCCGCCGCTTATCGGGTCGCTCCCATCTTAAAAAACTATCCACTGGAAAAGCAGTGGGCGGGTTTGCGTCCCTCGTCGCCAGAAAGCATTCCCTATATTGGACGAATTGCCGGTTGGCAGGGAGTCAGCGTATGCGCTGGGCACTTCCGTAACGGCGTCGTAACTGCGCCGTTTTCAGTGGATAGCTTGGTTCGCCAGCTAATGCCCACTTAGTTCGGAGTTAAATGCTTCGCTGAATAGTGGTCTTCATTCTTACTGATCTTGATCCAGGCCTAATTTTTTTAAACGATAGCGCAGAGATCGAAAGCTCATACCGAGCTTTTTGGCGGCAGCAGTGCGATTCCATCTGGTCTCTTCCAGGGCTTTCAAAATGGCTTGTCGCTCAATGGCAACGAGATGATCCTCCAGCGATTCGCCATCCGTTAATTCCTCTTCTTGCGACACTTCAGTAGTAAAAGACGATGGAGCTTTGGGGCCGCTATTATTTTGCCCGCCCAGCAGTGAATCAGGAAGCTGGAGGTGCTCCTCTTGAATAAGTTCGCCTTCGCAGAGGGTTAACGCGCGCTCCAGTATGTTTTCCAGTTCGCGAACATTGCCCGGATAGCTAAATTGGTTGAGCGCCCGTTGTGCCGAAGCGGCTATCTCAGGCTTTACCATCCCATTTTGACCAGCCAGTCTTTCAATAAATGTCTGGGTGAGCAGGGGGATGTCTTCTTTGCGCTCCCGTAGAGAGGGAACGCTGAGCTGAATAACGTTGATGCGGTAGAAAAGATCCTGGCGGAAACGATTCGCGTTTACTTCTTCTTGCAGGTTTTTATGGGTTGCGCTGAGAATGCGCACGTCCACCGGAATTTCCTGCTGGCCGCCGATGGGGCGGATGGATTTCTCTTGAATGGCGCGTAAGAGCTTTACCTGCATGCTGAGTGGCAAATCCGCCACTTCATCGAGAAAAAGCGTGCCTTTGTTGGCGGCCTGGAAGAGCCCTTCTTTATCGGCATGAGCACCTGTGTAGCTGCCTTTTATATGACCGAAAAACTCACCCTCCATCAGCTCTGTGGGAATCGCGCCGCAGTTTACCGCAATAAAAGGATGTTCCAATCGTGGGCCACGTTGATGAATCTCGCGAGCGACTAGCTCCTTACCGCTGCCAGATTCTCCCCAGATGTAAACCGGTGCCTGGCTTCTTGCCAGTTTTTCGATTTGGCTTCTCAATGCAATGATGCCGGCGGAATCGCCCAGAATAGGGGAGCTCTGTTGCTGTGCTGTTTCGTTTATTTCTTTGCCAAGTTTTAGAGCGGTTTCCACAAGGTCGCGAAGCCGCTGCAGGTCAACGGGTTTGCTGACGAAATCAAAAGCTCCTGATTTGAGGGCGTTAATGGCAGTCTCTACGCTGCCAAAGGCGGTTATAACGGCAACGGGAGTGTGGCTGTGCTGCTCCTGAATGAGTTTTACTAACTCCAGTCCATTGCCGTCTGGCAGGCGCATGTCCGTCAGGCAGAGGTCAAAGTTTTGCTGACCGAGGTATTCACGCGCTTGCCTTAGGTTTTCTGCCGCAGTGGTGTCTATATCCATGCGGCCGAGGGTGATTTCCAGAAGTTCCCGGATATCAGGCTCATCATCAACAATTAGGGCTGTTTTTTGATTCATACGGTGACTTTGTTATGTGCTTAGGTGATCGCTTGTGCTGAGTGAGAAAATGCGCTCCGGATGGGGAAAGGTAATCCGAAAACAGCTTCCGCCCTTTAAAGGAATATAGTCTAAGCGCGCTTCGTTTGCCTCGCAGAGTTCTTTCGCAATGAAAAGCCCCAGTCCGGTACCCATGGCGCTGGTGGTGAAAAAAGGTTCAAACAGGTGCTCGGCATCTTCTGGCGAAATACCAGCGCCCTGGTCGATAACGTCGATATGAGGACGGTCACTGTTCTCAAGTCGGCCGCCTGTTAATGTGATTTCAGCTTTGCCGGTTTCATTTTCGTTATAACGCAGGCCATTCTGACAAAGGTTGGTGAGCACCTGGGTAAGTTGGTTGGTATCTATTCTGGCTTGCAACGAGGCATCTTCAATATAAAGATTTATCTGAATGTCTGAGCCGAGAGAGTCAGAGAGCTCTTCAGTAAAGGTATTGAGGAATAGGTTTAAGCTGATCAGCTCTGCGTGGGATTGTTTGCGTCGAGAGAGTTGCAGCACGTTTTCGACGACTTTATTCATGCGAATGGAGTGCTGCTGAATAATGTCGGCCAACCTTGCATCGCCCTTGTTTAAGTCTTCAGACTCTTGCAGCAATTGTGCTGCATGACTAATGGCGCCGAGGGGGTTGCGTATTTCATGTGCGATACCTGCTGTAAGTGTACCCAGGGATGCCAGTTTCATTTGCTGGGCCTGTTGGGTGAGCTGGCTTTGATCCTCAAGAAATATCAATACACCAGGGTGTTCGCCATGATTGAGCCGGGTGAAGTTGCTGAGCACCTCTGGCGCGGTGGGCTGGGTGCGAAATGGAGGGTGGCGGTAATCTGAGTCTTTCTGCCAAATTGCCAAGGCTTGCTTAAGATCAGTGGACAAGGTGTCCAGCTTATCTCCCAGTGAGGTGTCCGGTTTCCCCAGTAAATTCAAGGCAGCATCATTAATCAGGCTAATCGAACAGTCTTCATTTAACGCGACAATGCCCGTACGCATGCGCTGTATAACGAGGTGGTTCAGTTGTTCTAGTTCGGCCAGGTCTGCGCCACGTTGTTTGGCGAGCTGTTCGCTTTCTCTCAGACGTTTGGCGAGTTGTTGGGTGATGATGGCGGTGGCAAAAAAAGCGATGCCGAGGGTGCCCGCCTGGAAGAGCTCAATGCCCTTTGAACTGGCCGTATTTATGGAATAATAAAACTGTTCGTAAAGCACGCACAGCGTTGCGAAGGCGGCAATAAAGGTGGCGAGTCGGCCCACCACAAGGATATTACCAGCCGCCACACTGACCACCATCAGGATGTGGAAGTTATTGGCGTGTTCGCCGCTTGCATGCATTAATAAGCTTAAAACAATGATGTCAGTGCAGGCGTGGAAAAACGCCTGATGGCTGTACTGGGATCGTTTTTGATGGGCGACCAGCAGACTGATCAGGCATATAAGCAGGTAAATCAATGCTGTAAAAGAATACAGCTGGGTGAAAGTGATATCAAAGTCCCGCAACCCGGAACGGCCAAAAAAAGCGGCGAGAAGGCTTAAGGATATAAATAGCCGATAATAGCAATAGACCTGCAACGAGCGCAGGCGGGATTTTGTGTAATCCGTCAGCTCTTCCATGGGTTTATTGAAAGCTATTCATGGGAGTTGCTATCCGTTTTGTCTGTGCCTGTTTTGCTATCGGTGTTCAGCCCCTTCTCTTCGCTAAAAAGGGTTAAATGTTCTGGAGAGCAAAACGTTTTCTGATTGTGGGCGTGGCTCTGGTCTTGTGGGAAATGCACGCCACAAAAACTGCACTGAACCATCTTTTTTTGGCTGATTTCGGCAGGTTTCGTTTTGTTTTTCAGCTTCTCGGTAAGTTGTCGATAAAGCCAATAAAAGCCGGATCCGAGGATGAGAAGCGTGATGAGTCTGGCCACTGTTTTTCCTTTCTTCTAAATTGGGGGGGCACTGGACCAGTGTAGATCATCCTTGTTGTGGTCACGAGAATTTTGCATCCTGAACAACGAAGGCTGAATACGGAGTTTGCCTCGATTTCAACGCGCTTTTGCTGGATAATCCGACGATCTTTTTGTCATTATGCTGCTGTTGCAGAGTCGCTTTTAATAAGCTTGCCGGAGGGCCTTCATGAGTCACACACTGAGCATCACCATTGCACAATTAAATTTCCACGTTGGTGACATCTCGGGCAATGCCCAGAAAGTGATTGAAACCGCTCACACTGTTCTCGCAAACGAAAAGTCCGACTTGGTGGTTTTTCCTGAATTAACCCTCACCGGCTATCCCCCTGAAGACCTCTTACTTCGCCCCAGTTTGCAAAAGCGTATCGATCAGGCGCTGAAGGAAATTTGCCAAGCCGTGCAAGGTGTCGATGTGTTGTTAGGCTGCCCCTATTTTATCGACGGGAAGCTCTACAACTGTGCTGTGTTGATTCATGATGGAGAGCTTACGAGCATTTATCAGAAACAACATTTGCCTAATTATCAGGTGTTTGATGAGGTGCGTTATTTCACCCCTGGTACGCAAACACAGGTGGTGGAGGTTAAAGGGGTCCCCATCGGCATCAGCATTTGTGAAGATATCTGGTTTGAGGGGCCGACTCGTCAAGCGGTAGCGGCGGGTGCGAAGCTTATGGTAAACCTGAACGCCTCTCCCTTTCATACGGATAAACAAGCAGATCGCGAAGCAGCCTTGAAATCGCGGGTTTTGGAATCGGGTGTGCCCATCGTCTATGCCAACCTCGTGGGCGGGCAGGATGAACTGGTTTTTGACGGCAGCTCCATGTTGATTGATGAAAAAGGGCAGGTTTGCTTCACGGCCCCCGCATGTGAAGAGGGGCTTTTCTCACTTCACTTTGATTATGAAGGGCAGCGCCTGCGTGTAGGGGAGGACTTGCCCAAAAGCAGTGCCATCAAGTCACTAGAGGGGAGAGTTTACGATGCCCTGGTTCTGGGTTTGCGGGACTATGTAAACAAAAATGGCTTTCCGGGTGTCATTCTCGGGCTTTCAGGTGGAATTGATTCAGGTTTGTCTTTGGCTATCGCTGTTGATGCCTTAGGCCCTGAGCGCGTGCAGGCCGTTATGATGCCTTTTCGGTATACATCTTCAATGAGTATTGAAGATGCCGAAGATGAGGCGCAGCGCTTGGGGGTGAATTACCGCTGTCTGCCTATTGAAAATATTTATGATTCTTATATGTCGGTGTTGGCAGAGCCTTTTGCAGACAAAGCGGTGGATAAGACGGAAGAAAATCTTCAAGCGCGCTGCCGCGGCACATTGTTGATGGCGCTTTCTAATAAATTCGGCCATATGGTACTAACAACGGGCAATAAAAGCGAAATGGCGGTGGGTTATGCCACTCTCTACGGTGACATGGTGGGGGGGTATAATGCCCTTAAAGATGTACCTAAAATCCTGGTGTTCAAGTTGTCTGAATACCGTAATACCTTACCCGGCGGGCCGGTTATTCCTCAGCGGGTAATTGACAGGCCGCCCTCAGCAGAGCTGGCTCCAGATCAGGTCGATGAAGACAGTCTTCCACCTTATTCTATTCTGGATCAGATTCTTGAATTATATGTCGAGAGAGACCTAAGTGCCGATGATATTGTTGCTAGGGGGTTTAATCGGGATGATGTTTACCACATCATTCGCTTGGTGGATTTAAACCAATACAAGCGGGATCAGGCGCCAGTGGGTGCGCGTATTACGGGGCGAGGGTTTGGTAAAGATCGACGTTACCCCATTACTTGCCGTTGGTTAGCCGGGGAGTAGCGACAAAACCCTCAGGTTATCCCAGCAGGCCAAAACTAAGAATATTCAGCCAGCTTTTATTGTCGGGTTTGGTTTCCACTTCCTCGAAACCAAACAAAGACGATTTGTAATAGTCCGGGTAGTTTGTTTCGATTACTTGTTGCGCCCCCTTAGCGAGGTCATTGAGCCCCAAGGCTTGATAGGCATGAATCATAATATCCAGGCCGTCTGCCACGGAAGGGGTGTTCTGAAAATTTTGTACAATAAAATTTCCGCGATTGGCGGCCGCTACATAAGCGCTTCGTTCAATGTAAAAGCGCCCCACATTGACCTCATACTGGGCAAGAAGGTTGCGTAAAAAAAGCATACGCGCCCGAGCATCTGCATAATAAGGGCTGTTGGGGTACTGTCGAACCAGTTTGTTAAAATAGCGGAAAGAATCCCTGGCGGCTCCCATATCTCTCTGGCTTAGGTCAGTGGGTAGGATGGCCTCGAAGACACTGCGATCCAGGCTGAAAGTGGCCAAACCTTTCACGTAAAGCGCGTAGTCGATTTGTGGATGATGAGGATGAAGGCGAATAAAACGATCTGCCGCCGCGTTCGCCTGGGCAAAATCCTGGTTACGAAAGTGAGCGTAGATAAGCTCTAGTTGTGCTTGCTCTGCATAACGTCCGAAAGGAAAGCGTGCTTCCAATGCCTCTAGCTTTTCTACAGCAGCAACCATTTGGCCACCCTTTAGGGATTTTTGGGCTCGGTAATAATAACCTTGCTCGCTTTCTGAATTGGCTTTGGCTAAGTCCGCATCCGGATCCTTACTGCTTGCGCAGGCAAAAAGGGACAAGATACAGAGTGAAATGCTAAACGTTTTAAAAATTTGATACATGAAAAACAGCTTCCTTATGGGTATCGCAGCGCACTAGTATAGAATAAACATTTGAGCGCAGGTAGTTTTCCAGTGCCTGCCAAGTACATATAGTGATAACTGAATGACTGAACAAATTACAATAGAATCAAAAGTAGCCGATACCATGGTGGGAATGCGGCTTGACCAGGTGGTGGCGGAAGTTTTTTCCGAATACTCTCGCTCTCGTCTGCAGGCCTGGATTAAATCAGGTGATCTGACTGTAGATGGCGAAGCTTGGAAGACCAAAACAAAAGTAAAGGGGGGCGAGTTGCTGAGGCTGGTGGCTACCCTTGAGTCTGAAACCCGCTGGGCAGCGCAGGAAATCCCTCTTAATATTTGTTATGAGGACGACGATATTTTGCTGCTGAATAAACCAGCGGGTCTTGTTGTCCATCCGGCAGCGGGTAATCCAGACGGCACCTTGTTGAACGCCTTGCTGCACTATAATCCTGAGCTTGCTGCCATTCCGCGCGCAGGGATTGTACATCGTCTCGATAAAGACACCTCAGGGTTGATGGTGGTGGCAAAAACCCTGCCAGCCCACCATGACTTGGTGAGTCAGTTGCAAGAGCGCAGTGTTAAGCGCCAGTACGAAGCCATCGCAGTGGGAGTGATGACGGGTGGCGGAACGGTCGATGCACCTATTGGACGTCACCCCAACCAGCGAATAAAAATGGCCGTGGTGAATGGCGGAAAAGAAGCCATTACGCACTATCGACTGGTTGAGCGTTTTCGCGGGCATACCCATATCCGAGTCAACCTAGAAACCGGGCGTACTCACCAAATCCGGGTGCACATGGCGCATATTCACTATCCACTAATGGGGGACGGGGTTTATGGTGGCCGTTTACGCCACCCCAAGGGTGCCTCGCAGGCACTTTTGGACGCATTGCGTGGATTCAAACGCCAGGCCTTGCATGCGGGAAAAATCGGCTTACTCCATCCTGCCACTGGTGAGCTTATGGAGTGGGAAGCGGAAATGCCGGAGGATATGCAGCAGATTATTCAGGTGCTAAGGGCCGATGCCAAGACCCCAGATACCCAGTAGAAATACGATGATATGGCCGCAGTGGCCAGCGCCGCATGGTGTGAAAGCCTTGGTAACCACGCGCCTTGGTGGCGTGAGTCACTCGCCATGGGATAGCTTTAATCTTGCCTCCCATGTTGGAGATGATGAAAAAGATGTTGCGAGCAATAGGCAGCTTTTTCAGCAATGGCTGGGGGATGGCCTTAAGCCCCAGTGGCTCAATCAAACCCATGGCACAGAGGTGCTTGAGGTCAGTGGTTCAAATCAAGTCTTCGACGCAGATGCCGCGTTTAGCAGCGAAATAAATCAAATTTGCACTGTATTAACCGCAGACTGCTTACCCGTTTTTTTTTGTGATCGCCTGGCGAATCATGTTGCGGTAAGTCATGCTGGCTGGCGAGGATTGGGGGCAGGTATTTTGGAAAATACACTGTCCACATTCTCTGCTCCACCAAAAGATATAATGGCTTGGCTTGGCCCAGCGATTGGCCCAAAGCATTTTGAAGTGGGTGACGACGTGGTGGATTTTTATCGCCAAAACTACCCTCGCCTTAATGAAAAGCGTATATTTTTTCCATTTCAGGGGAGGTCATCAAAATTCCTGATGGATATTTATGAAGCGGCCAGGCAGATTCTAGCTTCTCAAGGCCTGCGCCATATTTATGGCGGTGATCTCTGCACCTATAGTGACGCTGAAAGATTCTACTCCTACCGAAGAGAAAATATTTGCGGCCGAATGGCTTCCTGTATTTGGTTGTCGCGCAGTTCAATTTAGTTCCTGTTTTTTGATGCCCCTAAGTACGCATCATGAATAATGATATATATCAGTTGGTTACCTGAAGGCACTTGAATTATTCAAGGTCGACCCGATTAAAATAGAAATCACTCAATAAGGCTGACTTATGCGTTTTGATCGTTTGACTAATAATTTGCAGGTGGCTCTATCGGACGCTCAGTCCATAGCTATTGGTAGGGATAACTCCTTTATTGAGCCGGTACATATTTTTTATGCGGTGCTTGACCAAAAAGGTGGGCTCGTTGAAAGCGTACTGAAAGAGATGCAGGTAAATGTCGCTGAATTAAAACAGCTGCTCGACGCCGCTTTGGATAGATTGCCCCAGGTTCAAGGTGCTCAGGGTGAAGTGCACTTATCAAATCAAGCAGTGCGCCTATTAAATGTTGCAGACAAAAAATCACAGCAGATGGGCGACCAGTTTATTTCCAGTGAAGTGGTTCTGCTCGCTTCTATCGAAGAGTCGGGTGAGTTGGGTCGAATTTTATCTGAAAATAAAATAGCCGAAAAAAAAGCAAAAGAAATTATCGAAAATATCCGTGGAGGCGAAACCGTGCAGGATCAAAGTGCTGAAGACAGTCGGCAGGCATTAAGTAAATATACCATTGATCTCACCGAGCGCGCACGTGACGGCAAGCTGGACCCGGTTATCGGTCGAGATGTCGAAATTCGACGTACCGTTCAGGTTTTACAGCGACGCACTAAAAATAATCCGGTGTTAATTGGTGAGCCGGGTGTTGGTAAAACCGCTATCGCAGAAGGCTTGGCTCAGCGCATTATCAATGGCGATGTCCCTGATTCATTAAAAGATAAATTGGTACTTTCTTTGGATATGGGCTCGTTAGTAGCAGGGGCAAAATTCAGGGGAGAATTTGAAGAAAGATTAAAAGCCGTGTTGTCTGAGCTGGCAAAGTTAGAAGGTAGGGTGATCTTATTTATTGACGAGTTGCATACGATGGTGGGTGCGGGGAAAAGTGACGGCGCGATGGATGCAGGGAACATGTTAAAACCTGCATTAGCAAGAGGTGAGTTGCACTGTGTGGGTGCGACAACTCTAGATGAGTATCGGCAGTATATTGAAAAAGATGCGGCACTAGAGCGTCGCTTTCAAAAAGTCCTAGTGGAAGAGCCCACTGTTGAAGATACCGTAGCAATACTTCGCGGTTTAAAAGAACGTTACGAGCTGCATCACGCGGTAGATATCACTGATCCGGCAATTGTTGCCGCTGCAAAGCTATCCCAGCGATATATTACAGATCGACAATTGCCGGATAAGGCCATTGATCTTATCGACGAGGCCGCCAGCCTGATTCGAATGGAAAAAGATTCCAAGCCAGAAGAAATGGAGAAGCTGGAAAGACGAATTATTCAACTTAAGATAGAAAAAGAAGCGCTCAAAAAAGAAGAGGATGAGGCGTCAAAACAGCGTCTCGGTAATATCAATGATGAGATCCAAAAATATGAAAAGGACTATGCGGATCTGGACGAAGTGTGGGCCGCAGAAAAAGCCTCTTTGCATGGCGCTCAAAATATCAAGGAAGAGTTGGAGCAGTGTCGATTAGACCTTGAAGCGGCGAGTCGGGCTGGAGACTTGAGTAAAATGTCAGAGCTTCAGTATGGAAAAATTCCCGAGCTGGAAAAACAACTGCAGAGTGCCTCTTCAAGTGATGCCATTGAAATGCACTTGCTGCGCAACAAAGTGACAGAGGAAGAAATTGCGGAAGTGGTTTCGAAGTGGACGGGTATTCCTGTCACTAAAATGATGGGCGGCGAAAAAGAGAGGCTGCTTTCCATGGAAAAAGAGCTACATCAACGCCTGGTGGGGCAGGATGAAGCAGTGGTGTCCGTTTCTAATGCTATTCGTCGTAGCCGGGCAGGTTTGGCTGACCCAGATCGCCCTAATGGCTCGTTTCTTTTTTTGGGCCCCACGGGAGTGGGTAAGACGGAGTTATGCAAGGCTTTGGCGGATTTTCTCTTTGATACCGAGGAAGCCCTGGTGCGCATCGATATGTCAGAGTTTATGGAAAAGCACTCCGTCTCCCGGCTGATTGGAGCCCCTCCAGGGTATGTGGGCTATGAGGAAGGGGGTTACCTTACTGAAGCCGTGCGTCGCCGCCCGTATTCAGTGATTCTTCTGGATGAGGTAGAAAAGGCTCACCCGGATGTGTTCAACATCCTTTTGCAGGTGCTTGATGATGGTCGCCTGACGGACGGGCAGGGCCGCACTGTTGATTTTAAAAATACTGTGATTGTGATGACCTCTAACCTGGGGTCTGACGTCATTCAATCCATGGCGGGGGAAACGAACTATGGCGAGATGAAGGATGCCGTTATGGCGATTGTGGGGCAGCATTTTCGCCCCGAGTTTATCAATCGCATTGACGACACGGTGGTTTTTCATCCTCTCGGCCGCGAACAGATTCGAGGGATTGCATCCCGGCAGCTCGACATCCTTGGTTCTCGTCTTGCCGAGCATGATCTGACGATTTCGGTTTCAGATGAGGCCATGGATAAATTGGCAGAGGTGGGCTATGACCCGGTTTTTGGGGCAAGGCCGCTTAAGAGAGCAATTCAGCAGTGGATAGAGAACCCCCTGGCCGAGGCCTTGATTAAAGGGCATTTTCCGCCCGGAAAAAATGTGAACATATCGGTAAAAGATGGGCAGTTTGAATTTTGTGAAGATGTCCCGGTTAGTGCCGCATGAAGTGGCGCGAACTGAAAGTGTCCGGGCTTGATGCGTAAATCGTGAGCAGTTAGTTCCCGATACGTTTCACGGAGCAGGCTCTGGCGCATTAGAGTGGTCGACTAATTAGATATTTGGATGTGGGCTGGCTTGGCTTGAAAGAGATGGCTGTGATCGTTTGAATGGTCTCACTAATAGTGGGGCAGTGGAGTATTAGCCCTAGGTGATTCCCGTTATATCTGAGGTGTTCATGCTTAGAGAGTTATACGTTCGTGGAGTGACGGCGGGCTGGCTCAGGTTGTATGTGCTCAGTAGTCATTGCCCTTTCTCGGGTTTTGACTAAAGACCTACCCAGCTGAGTCTCTGCGTTAGACCGACAGCGTCTGCCGCTGAAAAATAGGCTTTTATTGATCTGAGTCATGGTGGCTTGCAGGCCAGTGTATGACCATCGGTTAGTTCGCCTTAGAGGGAGAAGTGTAGTTCTTATGGCGCTGAAAACTACCTTTTTTCTCACCTTTAAGTATGTTTAGTTGGAAGAAATAATGGTAGAGTTCCCGCCTCAAGGAATGAGGCCTCTCTGGAGGTCGGGCTTTTAGCGTACGGCGGTGCCGTCTTAATTTATAGTTGAATACGCTCTCGAGATTGATTGTGTATGCCTATAGGTAAAAGGGGTTTTCGCTAGGCTGAGGCTGCTGTAAGAGAACAAATCTTAAGTTTGGTGCCGACGAGGTGCTCTTGGGTTTGGGCGTTTATATTGTAGGCGCTGCAATATGGCGTTTTCATGTAGGACAGGCTGATACTTATAGTCAAAGCATTGTTTGATTTAAGCAAGCTTTGCGGGCTATTGAGCCAGTCTGTTTTTGAGCTAGATATAAAATTAATTAAATCAAGAAAAACTATAAACTGGGGAGGCTAGTATGGGTTATAACGATTCCGTAAAGGATAGCGATAATCAGAGCCAAGATGACGCTCGTAGCGACATGTCACAAGAATCTGCAATTTCCACACCTGAGCAACAGCGCAGGATTTTCCGTGCATTTGATTATATGCTAGTACCTGTCGCATCCATCTTATTGGGTGGTATTGTGGTATTTTTAGTTGCGCTCACTGTAGGTGACTGGGATTATTGGCAAGATTGGCGAGATCGTCGTTGGTGGCCGCTGATTACACCTGTTTCTGTGATTGTTGCGCCAGCAGTATTTACCTATTTTTTCTGGAAATATTTCCGCCTCCCCATTGCAGCAACCTCAATTGTTCTGGGTTATATGATCGCGGCATGGGTGAGTCGTTACGCTAACTTCCATTTGTTTGCTGATTTCCCAATGGCTTTTGTATCACCATCAAACTTTATTGGCATGGCCATAATTCTTGATTCGGTGTTGTTGTTGACGCGTAGTTTCTACTTGCAGGGTTTTGTCGGTGCCTTCCTTTGGGGTTTGCTTATTTACCCGCTTAACTGGCCAGCAGCGGCAGCGTTCCATACTCCTTTGGTTTGGGATGGGTATATTGTAACGGCGGCTGACTTGATGGGCTTTATGTATATCCGTACTGCAATGCCTGAGTATGTGCGCATAATCGAAGAGTCGACTTTACGAACTTTCGGTGAGGCTGTAACGCCGCTTACTGCGTTTTTTGCTGGCTTTGTTACGATATTGAATTTTTACCTATGGGTATGGGTTGGTTCAAAGTTGGCGGTTACTCGCTGGGCAACCAAACTTATATAACTAAGAATAAATTGCAGTGGCCAAGATATATTTGGTGGAATGACGCATGCATCAGGCTTGGCCAAAAGCTAACAAATTAAGAACGTGGTGAAAACATGATTAAAAAAATGAAAATATGGCAGATGCCGCTTATGGTGGTTTGTCTTGTTGGGTTCCAGCTATATAGTGATGTAGTGTTCGCTCACGGTGAGAGAGCTCAGCAAGCAGGTATACGTATGCGTACGATGTACTGGTGGGATGTTGATGTAAGCCCAACAAAAGTTAAGGTTGGAGAGCTAGTTACTATTACTGGTAAGTTCATGCCGTCTAGTTTCTGGCCTGAGCACCTTGCCTCTTCTGAGGTCGCCTCCTTTATGAATATCGGTGTGCCTGGGCCTGCTTTTCTGCGCATGCATTCTCATGTAAATGGTACGCCGATGGTGCGTTCAACGCGCTTTTATAGAGGGAAGGAGTACCACTTTAAAGTTGTTCTAAAGGCTCGACAGGGTGGTGAATATCATGTGCACCCGGTTGTAAGTGTGAAGGATGCAGGGCCTATCATTGCTTCTGGAGTATGGATTACCGTTGAGGGTGAGCGCCCAGACGACTTCAAGAACGAAGTGGAAACTCTAATGGGAGATACCATCGATCTTGAGCACTACGGTATGCAGGAAATAATCTGGTTTAATGCCTTTTGGTTTGCTGTTGGTGTTGCTTGGTTAGGTTTCTGGTTCATTCGTAAAGACCCTGTTCTCCTGAGACGTTATACCTTTATAGCTGAGCACGGAGAGGCAGAGGCAGGTAGTTTGATTAGCGTGAAGGATATGGTTGTTTCAGCCGCCTTTTTTGGTTTGACGATGGTGGCTATCGTGGCGGGTTATATGTGGGCTAATGCCAAATATCCAAATACAACACCGCTGCAGACAGGTAAAGTGGTTACCAATGAAATACCACAACAGGGTGATGTTCTCGATGTGGTTGTTTCAAATGCGGTTTACCATATCCCTGGACGAGCATTTAACTTCGACATCACAGTGACCAACAAAGGTGACTCACCATTGAGAGTCGGTGATTTTGCTACAGCTGGTGTTCGTTTTGTGAATGCTGATGTATTAACAGTGAAGCCTATCGATAAGAGTGACCCAGTATCTCCAGCAGGGCTAATAGTGACTGGCCCAGCGGTTCAGCCTGGTGAAACGCGCACTCTTAGAGTATCTGCTAATGATGCACTATGGGAAAAATATCGTTTGACAAGTTTAATATATGATCCCGACAGTCGCTTTGGTGGTATGCTGTTTTTCTACGATGACGAAGGTAATCGTTACTATAGTGAGGTTGGTGGTGTAATGATTCCTGACTTTCAAAATGTAGAATAAGCTTAATTAGGGAAGCTTATAAGTAATGAAGGCAGGGTGTTAAAGTTAGCACCCTGCCTTTTTGTTATTATATTAGGGGAGAAGTCTTTATGAGAAAAACAAGAATAAAAAATATACAGCTTGTTTTAAAAGGGTTGCTGACTGTATCCACTCTTTGTGCCGGCGCTTTCGCCTGGGGGCATGGTGGCGTATCCATGGATGACGATATGTGTATGATGAGGGTGGGAACGTACAAAGCCCACTTTACCGGATACCAACCTGAGTCACGGGCAACGCAAGAGTTTTGCGAAGATATTCCGGTGGTGAGTAAGGCGATATTCGTTTTGGATTTTATTGATGACGAACTGCGCAACATGGATGTGGACTTTCGAGTATTGCGGGATGTTGAAGCGATTGGTGTGACAGCGACACTTGCTGATTTAGGTACGAAACAAGATATCGAAAACAATACGGATTTTTATTCTGAAGCCAAGCGATTTCCGCGAGGAACGATGTCTGTCACGATAGATTTTAAGGCCGAAGGGCAATATATTGGGCTTGTTACGGCAAAAAACCCAGAGACCGGCCGGGAATATACGTCTGTCTTCCCTTTTTCAGTTGGAGTGGTTGACTATGCGCAATACGTTGTTCCCATAGTGCTGATTCTAGTTCTAACCCTTGTGTTTTTTGGGGTTTTTCTTTATAAGTGGAAGAAAAGTGAACAGCAGCGAGAGGGGGCTTCGGCTTAAGTATCTATTGAATGCTCGGGGGGCTGATGACAAAATCATCGGTACCCCTTCCTTCCTCCCGTCTCACTTGCTTATCTTTAAATTGGTTCTTTCTGGACTAAGCTGGGCAAGTTCTTCTATCGGTTGGAGATGGTGAAATTGAAAAAGTTAGTTTATTTATTTCTGATGCTCGCACTTTTATTTTTTGCGTACCTCATCACGCCCAACCGTTATATTCCCGACAACCTAACTATTTCTTGGATAAAAAGCTTTGGCCCTCCTTCTTATTCTCCGCCACCAGTCTCTGAAGCGGCGGTTTTGGGTGAAGTTGAAGACCCCTGCCCGGAAGATGTGCTTGGCTGGCGTCGTAAGCAGCAAATCGAAGGTGTATGGGTAAGGGCGTCCAAAGTATGCAAACCAGATAACCCTTATGAGGTGGCATCATTCGTAAAGGGTACAAATCGCGTTTCCCATGGAACTCTGATGCAATCCGGCTTGGCACCAGATGCCGTGGAAAAAGGCCGCGATCTTGATGGAGATGGTGATCCCGATGAGATTCATATCCGCTTGGAAGTTATGGAGCTTAATGGACGCTCTCCAGATGATTTCGACCCCATCACTACCTTTGACATTGCGCCGGGTATCAGGCCGGGGTTTTGGGTATTTGCACCAAAAACCTTTGGTATGTCCACAGAAAATTTTGAAACCATGGAAGCAAAAACAGTGCTTCGCGTTCCCTCTCCAGTTATCCGCGTTGAGCAAGGCGATACTGTAAAGATTACGTTGGAAAATACTCACTACTTACCCCACACCATCCATCTTCATGGCGTGGACCACCCCTTTGTTGACGCAAATGGTGAAGGCAACGACGGTGTGCCGCAAACGGCCGAAAAGCCCATTATGCCCGGCGAATCAAGAACCTATGATATGACGCCTCGATCGACAGGTACGATGATGTATCACTGCCATGTGCAGCCACATACTCATGTGACGATGGGTCTGCTGGGTATGTTTGTGATTGAAGAAAACCGCCCGAATAACTGGGTACAGTCGATGAATGTCGGTGCTGGCCATGTGCGCTATCCCTCTGCGGCGATTAGAGAAAGTTATGATCGCGAGTATGATCTCCATTATCAAAGTATTGATAAGGAGCTGCATAGCATTGTCCAAAATAGTAATGATCCACGTGTGATAGCGAAGGAAATGAATAGAGGCTATGACCTGACAGATGCTGATTCTGATTATTTTCTTTTAAATGGCAAAACTTTTCCTTATACCATTCAGGAATCCCTGGTGATCACTAAGCCGGATGAAAAAGTAAAGTTGCGCGTGGCTAATGCCGGCGAGGATGATATATCACTGCACCCCCACGGGCATAAAATGCGAATAACCCATTACGATGGTAATGAGCACGCTCGGGAAGCTCAAATAACCAAAGATGTTTTTCATATGGGCTCAGCTGAGCGAATCGACCTGGAAATGACCACCGTGAATGATGGTTTTAATAGTTATGGTGAGGGTATTTGGGTTATGCACGATCATAACGAAAGGGGGATTACCAATAACGGTATGCATCCAGGGGGAGGGATCACCGCAATCACCTATGAGTCTTACCTCAACGAAAATGGCTTGCCAAAGCTGCAAGGGGTGGACCCAGCAAAATTTTTCACTGAAGAGTTTCACCGCAGAGAAACTCCCGTATGGATGGACTTTGATGTTAGAGGGTTTTACAGCGATATTGCGCCACGCCCGGGTACGTTATGGCGTTTCTTGGTAATAGGGCTGCTTATTGGTGCTGCTGTTGCGCTATTTTCCCTGATTTTAATCTCTAAAAAGCCAAAGTAGGGTTCTGGAATCATGAGAATGAATTTTTTTAGACGACTATCGCTTTTTTCTGTGTGCTTGATCGCTTTGCTACATGGCTCATTAAGCTTTGCGGAAGAGGGGGCGGGTGAAGGCGCCGTGGATCATAGTGAGCACATGGGGCATACCAAGCAGGATGTTTCGGACTCACCTATGGATCACTCCCAGCATATGGCGCAAGGTGAGGGAATGGATCACAGCGAGCATATGGGCCATACCAAGCAGAATGCTTCGGACTCACCTATGGATCATTCCCAGCATATGGCTGAGGGTATGGATCATAGTCAGCATGCCGGACACGACCACTCCGACCATAAAATGACCCTGGATGCAGAAGGCATGGTCATGAACTGGAATGATGAGCAGCTGCCAAATGATTGTCAGTCACTCAACAAAGAATATCAGTTTACAGTTAAAGCCGGTGTTAAATATGCTGAACCTTTTAATGATACTGTTTTTGGCTTTGATCAGCATGAATTTTATGTCGAGCCGTGTAGCAAGGTTACCGTTACATTTATAAATGAAGATGAAATCCGCCATCAGTGGATGATGCACGGTTTACCAAAGTACATTTATCAGCAGGGCATGTTTCACCTTGAAGCGGCGGGCGGTGCCACCAAAGTCGGAACATTTATCGTGCCAAGCGGCGATAAAACCTATCTAGTGCACTGTGATATCGCTCAACATATGGAAAATGGCATGAAGTCTCAGTTGGTTGTAGGTAAGGGAAGCGGAGATCTAACGAGTATACCAGGTGTCACTGGCTCAATATGGCCTGATCAGTATGCAGTGCCCGGAGGCCCTCCTGCTCTTTTGGCAGTGCTTTTTTTCGGGTTTATTTTTGCGTTTTCTTTGGTAAGGAAGCTGGGGGCCTGACGGTCTCAAGGGGTGTCAGTTTCACCCGACCGGCATAGAATTTGAATGGCCTCTATAAATGACGCTTACAAGCTAGGTCTTTCATATTGCTTTGTAATTGCCTTTTAGGTCGGGTTGTCACTCTGCGCAGAATTCTTTTATTTGTTTCTTAAGTTCTGTTTCCTTATTGGTTTTTTCCTCATGACTGAGAATTCGGTACTCGCCGCTTTTTTCTTTAACGCGAACCCTTGCTCTCTCTCGCATGGTGCTAAGGTTGTTTTTTGCTAAGCTGCAGTTTTTTTCTCGCGCATCCTTCATGGCATCTTCTTTTTTTACCTTTAGATGTTGTTCTGATCGTTGTTTGTTTGCTTTATTTAGCCTTTCAAGCTTTTCTTGTAGCGTCACGGAGGGCGTAGAGGTTTTGCGTCCATCTGTCGGCGATGAGTGACCTTTTAGTTTAGTTGCCGAATTCTTATACTCTGGCGGGACCCTGTCCCCGTAATGAATCTCCCCTTGTGTGTCAGTCCATGTGTAGACGCCAGCGGTAGTAACATTGATGGCGAGACCAAAAAGGAAAATGAAAGTGCTGGCAATAAGTGTTTGCTTTTTCATGAGCCCCAACTGCTTTGGATGTGAATATAACCTGCTTATCTACAAGTTAAGTTTAAAAATACATTTTTTGCTGTGCCGGGTGCCTTGTAATTTCCACATTGTGTGGTTATTTTTCATTGGGAGGGTCGGCTAAGCCAGAACTCAGCTGTCGCGAGTAAACCCCCGTAGTGTGGTGTTGACGGTTGACAAAGTCTGTGATTATGGCCAGAATCTGCACCCTATTTAAGCTAGGCGTGGTCGGCATTTGCTACCGCAAAACTTTCGCGCGGGACACTGTTGCTTTAACAGGGGCAACTATCCTACCTAGTAAGTATTCCCGCTTGAGATTCTCATTTCTTATCTTAATGAGAAGCTTTGAAAACTCGAATAGCCATAAGCTGGTCAATTCAAGCGCTAACCGATCCCGGTGTTAGCCGTTCTCCCGCTTTTTAGTGGTGTAGACGGTTAAATTACAGCAAAGTTATTAATTAAATAGCGAGGTTTTTCGTGGAGCTTTTATCTGGTGGTGACTTGCTTGTTCGCTCTTTGGAGGCAGAGGGTGTTGAGCAGATTTTTGGTTATCCAGGTGGGTCTGTGCTGCATATTTACGATGCTCTCTATCGTCACAAAACTATCGAGCACTTTTTGGTTCGTCATGAGCAGGCTGCTGCACATATGGCCGATGGCTACGCACGAGTGACAGGTGAGGTTGGTGTAGTGTTAGCAACTTCTGGTCCGGGTGCAACAAACACCATTACTGGAATTGCTACAGCCTATATGGACTCGATTCCAATGGTTATCCTTTCTGGCCAAGTGCCTGGTCACCTGGTGGGGGAAGACGCCTTTCAGGAGACTGATATGCTGGGGGTTTCCCGTCCAGTTGTGAAGCATAGTTTTGCTGTTAAGAGCGCGGATGAAATCCCAGAGGTGATCAAAAAAGCGTTTTATATCGCGAATACTGGGCGAAAAGGGCCTGTGTTGATTGATCTTCCCAAAAACGTGACCAACCCAGCAGACCTGTTTGAATACAAGCAGCCTGGCAAGGTTGTGATGCGATCCTACAACCCTGTATCCCGAGGTCATAGCGGGCAAATAAAAAAAGCAGTTGATGAAATCCTTAAGGCTAAGCGGCCGATTATCTATAGTGGCGGTGGGGTCGTACAGGGTGACAGCTCAGAGCTATTGGTTAAGTTAGTAGAGAAACTAGGCTGTCCGATAACCAGTACTTTGATGGGCCTTGGTGCCTATCCATGTGGTGGCGATCAGTTTGTCGGCATGCTTGGCATGCATGGTACATATGAAGCCAATATGGCGATGCATCACTCTGACGTTATTCTTGCAGTCGGCGCGCGTTTTGATGACCGCGTAACGAATAACACGGCAAAATTCTGTCCAGATGCAACCATAATTCATATTGATATTGATCCCGCTTCAATTTCAAAGACGATTTCTGCTGACATCCCAATAGTGGGTTCTGTTCACCAGGTGCTAACCGACATGCTTGTTCAGCTTGAAAAGGTTAAAGACGGTATTGATGACGAAGCTTTGAAGTCTTGGTGGGGTCGCGTAAAAGAGTGGCAAGTTAAAGACTGCCTGAAGTATAGCGTTGCCGATGGTGAAAAAATGAAACCCCAGCAGGTGGTCGAGACGCTTTGCAAGGTCACTAATGGCGATGCAATTGTGACCTCTGATGTGGGGCAGCACCAGATGTTCGCAGCTCAATATTATAAATTTAAGCGCCCTCGCCAATGGATCAATTCGGGCGGGCTCGGCACTATGGGCTTTGGCTTGCCTTCCGCAATGGGAGCACAGGTAGCTTATCCAAACGAAACGGTCGTGTGCGTTACCGGTGAAGGCAGCATTCAGATGAACATACAAGAGCTGTCTACCTGTCTTCAATACCGCTTACCAATCAAAATTATTAACATTAATAACCAATCTTTGGGGATGGTTAAGCAGTGGCAGGACATGCAATATGATAAGCGTCACTCCCATTCCTACATGGAGTCCCTGCCAGATTTTGTAAAGCTGGTAGAGGCCTACGGGCATGTTGGTATGCGAGTGGATCATTTTGCTGATCTGGAAGCCGCTATGGAAGAATGTTTCGCGCTTAAGGATCGATTGGTTTTCATGGATATCTATGTTGATCCGAATGAACACGTGTATCCCATGAGTATTGCGGGTGGAGCGATGAAAGATATGATATTAAGCAAAACGGAGCGAACCTAAATGCGCCGAATAATTTCAATCTTGATGGAAAATGAGCCAGGGGCGCTTTCTCGAATTGTTGGTCTTTTTTCTCAGCGTGGATACAATATTGACACCCTGACTGTGGCACCCACTGACGATGAAACACTATCGAGGTTAACGCTTACTACGAGCGGTGATGAGCGAAAAATCGAGCAGATAACAAAGCAGCTCAACAAGCTGATTGAAGTTGCCAAGCTGGTTGATCTTAGCGAGGGTGCGCATGTTGAGCGGGAACTCATGCTGGTCAAGCTGAAGGCCACGGGCGCGCAGCGGGCCGAGATTAAGCGCACGGTGGATATTTTTAGAGGTCAGATTATTGATGTGACTCCAGCTTTGTACACTGTTCAGCTGGTGGGTGATAGCTCCAAGCTTGATGCGTTTGTGGACTCGGTTGGTGAGGCCTCTGTTTTGGAGGTGGTTCGGTCTGGTGTCTCTGGCATTGGTCGCGGAGACAAAATGTTGGCGCTGTAACATAAAGAATTAACGCAAATTTAAAATAGTAATTAACAATAGGAAAATACCATGCAGGTTTATTACGATAAAGACGCCGATCTTTCGATTATTAAAGCGAAAAAAGTCGCTATCCTTGGGTATGGCTCACAGGGGCACGCGCACGCAAACAACCTGAAAGACTCTGGTGTAGATGTGGTGGTTGGCTTGAGAGCAGGATCTTCATCGGCTGCTAAAGCTGAAGGTGCTGGTTTGAACGTGAAGATTGTCAGCGAAGCCGTTGCTGAAGCTGACCTGGTAATGGTGCTCACGCCAGATGAGTTTCAGTCAAGCCTTTACAAAGACGAGATAGAACCAAATTTAAAGGAAGGAGCCGTATTAGCTTTTGCTCATGGCTTTGCGATCCACTACAACCAGGTGGTGCCTCGTGCAGACCTTGATGTGATTATGATTGCACCAAAGGCACCAGGGCATACAGTACGTAGTGAGTTTGCAAATGGTCGTGGAATCCCTGACTTGATAGCTATTTATCAAGATGCAACCGGCAAAGCAAAAGATATCGCACTGTCTTATGCTAGTGCAATCGGTGGCGGTCGGACTGGGATCATTGAGACAACATTTAAAGATGAGACAGAGACAGATTTATTTGGTGAGCAAGCAGTGCTTTGTGGTGGGGCTGTCGAGCTTGTTAAAGCTGGTTTTGAGACACTAACTGAAGCGGGTTATGCCCCGGAAATGGCATACTTTGAGTGCCTGCACGAGCTAAAGCTTATCGTAGATTTGATGTATGAAGGCGGCATTGCCAACATGAATTACTCCATTTCGAATAATGCGGAATACGGTGAGTACGTTACCGGTCCAGAAGTGATAAATGACGAGTCGCGGGCTGCCATGAAGAATGCGTTAAAGCGTATTCAAAACGGTGAGTACGCCAAAATGTTTATTGCTGAAGGCGCTCACAATTACCCCTCCATGACAGCGTATCGTCGCAATAATGCGGCGCATCCGATTGAGCAGGTGGGTGCAAAGCTGCGTGGGATGATGCCCTGGATACAAGAAAGCAAAATCGTTGATAAGTCCAAAAACTAAATAAGACCGGGTATTAATAGCGAATAACGCGGCGGTTTCTCGAATGAAAGAAAATAAACCAGAGGACGAAGGTGTAAGTGTCACCTTTGAAGTTGTCGAAGGGGAAATGGAGGGGGGAAGGCATGTGCCGCGGCGAGGTGTCTACCTTCTTCCTAACCTGTTTACTACCGCTGCGCTATTTTCCGGTTTTTATTGTGTTTTAGCGGCTATGAATGGCGAATATGAAAATGCAGCTATAGCCGTTTTTATCGCGGGTGTGTTAGACGGCCTTGATGGTCGGGTTGCCCGGATGACCAATACCCAGAGTGACTTTGGTACAGAGTACGATAGTTTGTCTGACGTTATAGCGTTTGGTGTTGCGCCGGCAGCCTTGTCGTACTCTTGGTCTTTGAGTGTTTTAGGCAAGTACGGCTGGATGGCAGCATTTGTTTTTGTGGCATGCGCAGCGCTACGGCTTGCGAGATTTAATACTCAGGTTGAAACGGCCGATAAGCGCTTCTTTACAGGTTTATCCAGTCCTGTTGCGGCGGGTCTAGTTGCTGGTTTTGTATGGATGGGTGTTGATATGGGGTATAGCGGGCCCGATGTATCGGGGCTGGTGGTCGTTTTGGTGATGGTCGCAGCCTTGCTTATGGTTAGCAATTTGCCCTACTACAGCTTTAAGGATCTTGGGGCTAAGGGGCGCGTTCCGTTTGTTGTCATTCTAGCTGTGATTGGTGTCTTTGTTCTAGTGTTTATTGACCCACCAAAAGTGTTGTTGCTTATGAGTTTGGTGTATGCCATTTCGGGGCCGGTGCTTGCATACCGTAAAAAGCAGTACTAGTATTGTTTATTCGGTTTCGCGTGAGGCGGCCCCGTATTGATGGTCTTTGTTTGTCGGGGCTGTCAAATAGTTTGAAGTTTATCTTGACGGCTTGTGTTTAAGGCAGCATACTCCGCGCCCTTCTTAAGAGAGAGGGTCTGAACGCCAGATAGTAATTGTTTCCAGATTGAAAGATAGGGTTGACAAGGTGTTTAGAGGGCGTATAATTTGCCTCCCTTCTGAGGCGACTCGAAAGGAAAGTGTTCTTCGGGATGCACCAACAAATGCTTGAAAGTTAAAAGAATTTGTTGACACAGAGATGTAGGGGTGTATAATTTGCCTCCCTTCTGAAGTGATTCGGAAGGAAAGCTTCCTTCGGGGTGCGACGGCAAATTCTTGAAAATTAAAAAGAATTTGTTGACAAAGAGATTTAAGGGTGTATAATTTGCACCTCGGTTTTGAGCCGAAACGTTCTTTAACAAGTTAATCAAGTAGATCGTGTGG
>Ga0209121_10001579_pt1 | contig 23876 bp, 23 predicted proteins | sample Cruoilmetagenom3_FD_187292 | JGI IMG/M metagenome (GOLD analysis project Ga0209121, IMG submission 187292) | Oil polluted marine microbial communities from Coal Oil Point, Santa Barbara, California, USA - Sample 3 (SPAdes) (version 2) | ecosystem: Environmental > Aquatic > Marine > Oil seeps ... | reverse complement strand
AACCTATCCAGACAGCGTTGTAGTTGTCAGGGGCCAAGTTACCCCGAATATCAACTTCGCGCTGGAACCTGACTCTGGCCGGCCCGGCGGGATTTCGGGTATGGTGACCAACGCCCAAAACCAGGCCCCAATCCCCAACGCCCTGATTGTTGCTCATGGGCCGGGGCATGGTGAGGCACATTCTGGGCCTCGAGGCGATTACCTCATGCAGAATCTGCCGCCTGGAGTCTATGCGGTGGGGGCTTCAGCCCAGGGATTCCATCCTTCGGCATGGGACACCGTTGTGGTCCAGGCCGGACAGGTCACGCCGAATGTGGATTTTGCCTTGGAACCCTGTGGTGGTCAGACCGGCGGAATCTCTGGTCGGGTTATTGATGCCCGAACCCGAAACCAGCGGCCGATTATCGGGGCGCGGATAATGGCGCGCAGTCCTAATGGCCAGGGCGTGGCCCACTCAAGCCAGAACGGGTGCTACTTGATTTCTAAGCTTCCTGATGGCATCTATGTGGTCACTGCTTCGGCCCGTGGTTACCGACCAGCAACCTATCCGGACAGCGTCGTAGTTGTCAGGGGCCAAGTTACCCCGAATATCAACTTCGCCTTGGTACCGTGTGGTGGGCAAACCGGCGGAATTTCCGGCATCGTAACCGATGCCCGGACTTCTGAGCCAATTTTCGGCGCTCTGGTTGTAGCTTGCGGCCCGAGTCAGGGACGTGGAAACTCTGGGCGTCAAGGTATCTACCACATCGGGAACCTGCGGCCTGGGGTCTATGCGGTGCGGGCGATGGCTCGAGGTTTCCGTCCTTCTGCTTGGGATACCGTTGTGGTACAGGCCGGACAGGTCACCCCAGACGTTGACTTCGCTCTGGAACCTGAAAGCACGCACACTGGCGGAATTTCCGGCATCGTGAAGGATTCAGTCAACCAGAACCCGATTGTTGGTGCATTCATCTTTGCCTGGGGTCGGGGAGGACAGGGACGCGCGATTTCTGATTCAACCGGCAACTATCTGATTAGTCACCTCGGTCCTGGTCCGTATCTTGTTTTGGCAATGGCAAGGGGATTCTATCCTGCGATTTATCCTGGAATCGTCCAGGTAGCAGCAGGGCAGACTACTCCGAATATCAACTTCACTCTTATCCGGGTCAGACATGGAGATGCCGGGATTGCTGGTTTTGTCTATGACGGCATCGAGCAAACCGAAATCAGTGGAGCTTTGGTTGTTGCTACCGGCCCGGATTGTGAACATCAAGCCTATACTGATTCTTATGGCAACTACCTGATTGAAGGTCTGGAGCCGGGCGAATACGAAATAACGGTTACTGCCGAAGGCTTTGAACCGACTTCATATTCTGAACCGGTCCTGGTTGAAACCGAAGTGGTCACTTCCTTCACTAACCCGGTTCTTTATCCCTTGACCGGGGTCCAGGAATCTCCGGTTCCAGGTATGGTAACTGGGAACAAGCTGGCGGTCGAGCCGAATCCGTTTTACAGTGGCACGAACATCCGCTGGCAGCTAAAGGGACAAGGGCATGTTACCCTTCGGGTGTTTGATAATACCGGCAGGGTGGTGCGGACCTTAGTCGATTCTCCTCTGGAATCCGGTGCCTATTCCATTGTCTGGGACGGCAAGGACCGTCTCGGCAACCGACTGGCTAAAGGAACCTATTTCTGCGAACTTTGGACGAATGCCGGCATACTTACTACTAAAACCTTACTTCTTCAATAGCTCGACAAATACGACTAAATATGGGGCGAAGCAAATGCTTCGCCCCATAAGCTTATTGTAGTTTTTTGCGAGCGTAACTAGGTTGGATGTAGAGGGTCAGTGCAGGTGTCAGCGCAACTCAATATCGCAACTTTTTTCATCCTTCCTACTTTTACATTTTGCCGTTTCCTTGTTTAGAGTCAACAGCCGTTTGTAACCACATACAGGTTGACAGGCGTGGTAGAGTAAATAAACTTCTATGGATGTTTGGTCCAGGTGGCCCGCATAGATTTGGTTGGGGTCGTGCACGGATGTTCCGACTTCTGGGTGCAGAGACCAGGCATCGGATTCTGGAACTGTTGCACGAAGGTCCTTTGACTGTGGGTGAGATTGCTAGGAGGGCCGGAGTCACTCAACCGGCCGTATCCCAGCATCTGGCAGTCTTACGAAGTGCGGGCTTGGTGCGGGATACGCGCAAAGGCCAGCATGTTTATTATGAACTTGAGTCCGAGGCTTTTGCCCGATACAGGCTTGGGTCGAATGCGTTTGGCTGGCCAGCGCAGGATGAACTGCCCATGGCCCAACTTGAGGCATACCAGCAGTTTCTGAGGGCAGAGCTTGAAAGGGTAGAACAGACAATGAAACAGCGGGACAAGAAGGAATAAATTTTCCCTTGCAACCTTTTTCCTTTTTGGTAGTCTTATAAGTAGATGCTAATATCTTTAAGGACTATAAATGACACCAAAAGGAGGTGTGATTATGCCAGGTGGAGATAGAACAGGACCTGCAGGATTTGGTCCGATGACCGGCCGCGGACTTGGTTATTGTGCCGGATTCCCAACCCCAGGGTTTACGCGGGGTTGGGGCCGTGGTTTTGGCTGGGGTCGAGGTCGCGGTTGGGGTCGAGGTCGGTACGGTGCTTGGGGAGGTTCCCCTTACCCATTTGCTTACCCTTACGCCGGTGGCGCTCAAGCATTTCCCACCAGCACGGAATTGCGCACTGACCTTCAGGCTTACCGTGACGAGCTCAAGAAGGAGCTTGCCGGTGTCGAGGAAACACTTGCTAAGCAGAGCAAGAAGAGCGGCTAAGCCCGACTGAACTTTCATGCGCCGGTAGTCAGATAAGACTACCGGCGTTTCTTTTCATATGCAATTCAGGGATTGAACCTGAGAATTGACAATACAGGTTTCTATAGGTAGGCTAACTAAAAATAAGCTAAGAGGAGTAGTATAATGGATGTAAAAGAGTTTCTGAAAAGCATTCCGGCATTTAGCCATCTTGAGGATGCTGAATTCGACCGAGTGGTCAAGCTCGCTAAAGTCAGTAATGTAAAGCCAGGTGAGATGATTGATGTTCAGGGTGAACCGGCGAAGAAGCTTTATATTATGGTCAGTGGTCGGCTGAGCGTAGTGCTTGACCTTGATTTCGGGGTGGTGAAGAAGAGCTATATGGTGACGACGGTCGGGCCCGGTCAGATGTTCGCCTGGTCCGGAATGGTAGATAACCCGGCTTACACTGCAAGCGGCAAGACGCTCACCGATTGCACTTTGCTGGAGTTTGAGATCCGGCAGATGGAGAAGGAGTTTGAGGAAGACCCAAGGCTGGGATTTGTGTTGATGCGCGCGGTGGCGAAGACTATCGCATCGAGGCTTCGCCATATGCAGTTGCAACTGGTGCAGCAATATGCGGTGCGCGAGTCTGCCGAATAGACCAATCTGTTTAACTGTTTTTACAGGTATCAGCGAATTCATTTGGCAGCTTAGCAACCGGTGATTATGCGGTCAGAGGGTTTTGTCCTTACGATTGACGGCCCGGCCGGGTCTGGTAAGAGCACGACAGCAAAGGAAACTGCCAAGGCACTCGGGTTTGATTATCTTGACACCGGTGCAATGTACCGGGCGATAACTTTGAAGTTTATCGAGTCGGGTATAAGTCTGCACGACCGCAAGGGAATCGCTCGAGTGTTGCGTTCTGCAAGAATAGCTATGAATTGGCGGCATGGAAATCTGGAGGTATTGCTGGACGGATGTGATGTGACCCGGGAAATCAGAACACAACGCGTGAGTGCATGCGTTTCACCGGTATCGGCCATTCATGTAGTGCGCAAGAGAATGGTCTTGGAGCAGCGCCGCATTGCGCAAGGAAAGAATCTTGTCTGCGAAGGCAGGGATATCGGCAGTGTTGTTTTCCCAAATGCAGACCTGAAAGTGTTTCTGGAATGCGATATTGAAGAGCGCACCCGGCGCAGGGAAAAGGAGTTGTATGATAATGGGTTGCATCCGAGCAGAAACCGAGTCAGGACCAATCTGATTGAGCGCGACCGGATTGATTCTTCCAGAAATGTTTCACCTTTGCGCCGGGTTCCAGATGCGGTGTTGATTGATACAACGATGCTGACGATAAGAGAACAGGTGGCCGTAGTTTGTTCGCTGGCGCTAGCAAAACTCAGGAAAAAGGACAGAGCTTGAGATTCCGTTGGAGAATTGGCTGGATTATTGCCTGTCCGTTCGTTTGGCTGTTTCCGGGATTGCGCGTTTTTGGCCGGGAGAAACTGGTCAAAGGCCCACAGATTCTGGCAGTGAACCATGTTTCCAATATTGACCCGCTGGTTGTGGGTTGCGCTGCGGCACGGGAGTTGCACTTTCTTGCCAAGGAGGAATTGTTCCGGCCTTCCCTTTTTTTTGCATGGCTCATCAGGAATTTCAATGCCTGGCCGGTGCGGCGAGGGATTGCGGATACTGGTGCGATAAGGCATTGCTCCAGAATTCTGCGTTATGGACAGTCTTTGGTGCTTTTTCCGGAAGGAACCCGGAGCCAGACCGGAGAAATAGGTCATTTCATGCGCGGGGTCGGGATGCTCGCAATTACCAATCGGGTTCCAGTTGTGCCTACCTTCATTCAGGGTCTGGACAAGTCCTGGATTTCATGGTTTGTCGACCGGGATTTTGTGAAGAAGGGATTTCGTAAGCGGTCGGTCCATAGGACAAAAATCCGGGTTTTTTTCGGTGAGCCGGTTTATCCAGAAAATTTCAGTCGTGACCGCCGTGGATATGTTGAAATGACGCGCGCAGTTGAGGAACGCGTCCGGACGCTTGGGAAATGCCAAGGGTAATTATTGCTAAGCCGACCGGTTTCTGCTTCGGTGTCGAGCGCGCCATCAGAATGGCGAAACAAGGGAAAAAACGATATGGCCGGGTGTATACATTCGGAGAACTGGTGCACAATCCGCTGGTGCTTGAGGAACTTGAACTTGAAGGGATTCGAACGGTGCGCAGTGTTCAGCAGGCGCGTGATGGTACGCTTATTATCCGTGCCCACGGGTGTCGACCCGAAATACTGAATCAATGCAGAAAACTTGGAATAAAAACGATTGATGCTACCTGTCCTTATGTGCGTAAGGTGCAGAATGTGGCAAGACGGTTGAAAGAACAGGGATACCTGGTAGTAGTTGTGGGCGAGCGGAATCACCCTGAGGTTCGTTCCATTCTTGGCTACGCTGGTGCCGATGCCCGGGTTTACACACCGAGAATGAGAGTCGGCTCACAGAAAATAGGTATTGTTGCCCAGACGACTATGTCTCAGAAACTGCTTCGGGAAGCTGTTGCCAAACTTACTCAGTTCCGCTATACTGAGGTTCGAGTGTTTGATACCATCTGTGAAGAGGTGACTGCTCGGCAAGAGGCGACCACCCGTCTTGCGGAGAAGACTGAGCTGGTGATTGTAGTGGGTGGCCGGAAGAGTGCAAATACCGCGCGGCTTGCTGAAATTGTGAAGGCCGCGGGGAAGAAGATGGTTTTTGTAGAGCGCACCTCAGAACTGCCCCGTGATGTTCTATGTAACAGGACAAGAATCGGGGTCGTAGCCGGGTCTTCTACCCCGGCGTGGGTGGTGCGTGAAGTTGCTGCTGTTGCAAAAATCCCGATAAGGAGGAATGGTAATAATGACTGAAGAGACCAAAGATGTTGATGCCAAAGAGCTGACAATGGCTGACATCTATGAAGGTTCGTTTCCGACCCTCAAGCCTGGGCAGATAGTAACGGGCACAATCATCAAGAGATTGCCCAATGCAGTGCTCGTTGATCTGGGTTTGAAGGCAGAAGGTATCCTGCCGCTGGAAGAATTCCGAAACCCGGATGAGGCCAAAGAAGGGCAAGAAGTAAAGGTTTACCTTGATATGCTTGAAGACAAAGAAGGTTTCCCGGCTATTTCAAAAAGAAAGGCCGATTTCCAACTTGCTTGGGAAAAGATTAAAGAAAAGTCTGAAAGCTCTGAAGGTGTGCCGGCTACCGTTATGAAACGGGTGAAGGGCGGACTCGCAGTCGAAGTGATGGGACTGGATGCCTTTCTGCCCGGTTCACAGGTTGATTTGCGGCCGGTGCCGAACCTTGATATGCTCATCGGCAAGGAACTCGAGGTGAAGATTATTTCGGTCAATTGGTTTAAGAAGAATATCGTGGTATCCAGGCGTGTCCTTTTGGAAGAGCGTCAGGCTCAGGCGCGGAAGGAGCTGTTTGCACGGACGAAGGTCGGCGATGTTATCGATGGCACGGTTAAGACCATTACCGATTTTGGCGCATTTGTTGATATCGGTGGTGCAGATGCACTTCTGCATATTTCGGATTTGGCCTGGAATAAGGTTATCCACCCCAAAGAGGTAGTGGACATCGGTGATGAGTTGAAAGTGAAAGTGCTTTCTGCGGATGAGCGGACCGGCCGGATAACGGTCGGACTGAAACAGTTGACACCACATCCATGGGAAAAAGTGGAAGAGAAATATCCGATAGGCACGCGCATCAAAGGACGGGTTACGACACTGGCAGAATACGGGGCTTTCGTAGAGCTTGAAAAAGGTATTGAGGGATTGATTCATATTTCAGAGATGTCGTGGACCAAGATGATTCATCACCCTTCGCAGATACTGGCGGTCGGTGATGAAGTGGAAGCGGTGGTGCTCAATATCGACAAGGAGAACCGGCGGATTTCCCTGGGGCTCAAGCAAACGATGCCTGACCCCTGGTCTCTTATCGACGAGAAATACCATGTCGGCCAGCGCGTGGAAGGTGAGGTCCGGTCCCTTAAGGAATTCGGTGCCTTTGTGGAAATCGAAGAAGGCATCGAAGGTTTGGTTCACAACGCGGATATGTCCTGGACTAAGAGAATCAAGCATCCGAGGGAAGAACTCAAGAAAGGTCAGCGGATAGAAACGGTTATTCTCGGGATTGATAAAGAGAACCGGCGGATTACTTTGGGGCTCAAGCAGACCCAGGAGGACCCGTTCTACGAAATCAGCAAGGAGTTGAAAGAAGGGAGTCTGATTCGAGCACGTATCATTGACTTACCGAAGCCGGGTGTGGTAGTCAGTCTGCAATACGGTATCGAAGGTTTTGTTCCGCTCAGCCAACTCGTCCGTGGAGGAAAGAAAGCGAAAGAAAAGTACCAGATTGGCGAGGAACTGGAGTTGAAAGTGATACGGGTCGATTTTGACCACCGGCGGATAGGCCTGAGTGAGAAGGCGGTGCATATGCCTGAATCGGAAAATGAAAAGCCGCGTGAGCGCCGGAAGTCAGCGCCTGAGGAAGAAGTAAACGACCGGTTCACGCTTGAAGACCACATTCGGGGGACGGGCGAGGACTAGGTCCAAAGACCGTATCAGGCCTGTGATGAAGGCCTCAGTCTTTACTGTCGGCTGCCGTTTGAATCAGTCTGAATCTGATGCGTTGAGGGCGCGTTTGGTCGAAGATGGTGTCATGATAGTCAAGGACCCGGCGGATGCGGGTGAGTGTTTTATCAATACATGCACTGTGACTAATCGTGCGGACCGCAGTTCGGTTCAGCTCATAAGGAGAATATGCCGGCTGAGGCCGAAGCCCAGGGTTGTTGTGATTGGTTGTTTTGTTCAACGCCTGTCTGAAAAGGTCAAGGCGATTCCCGGTGTGGATGAGGTGTGGGATAACAAAAGGAAACTTGCTGAGATTTCCGATGCTTGTCCTGCACCGGAGCGCAGCCGTGCCCTGCTTAAGGTTCAGGATGGGTGCGACCGCGGTTGTGCTTATTGCATTTGTTCATTGCTGAGGGGAAAGCCGACTTCTTTGCCTCGGGTTGATGTCGTTTCCCGGTTCGACCGGTTGGTCAAAGCAGGTTTCCATGAGATTGTCCTTACAGGACTGAATCTTGGAACCTATTATGATAACGGTGTGGACCTGGCTGGACTTCTCGGGTTACTTTCGTGTCGGCCCGGTGATTTCAGGATTCGGCTCGGTTCGATTGAACCGGATACGGTGAATTCAACGCTGGTTGACTGCTTCGCTGATAAGCGGATTAGTCCGCATTTCCATTTGCCGCTGCAATCGGGTGACGACCGGATTCTTGAAAGGATGGGCCGAAGGTATACCAGTTGTCAATATGCCGAACTGGTCAGGCAAATCAGGGGTGTGCGTCCGGATGCGAATATCGGAGCAGATGTTATTGTCGGCTTGCCAGGTGAGGATGAAGATTCGTTTGAACGGACCCGGTCGTTCGTCGCCAGTCTGAAGCTCGGGTACTTGCATGTTTTCCCCTTTTGTCCGCGGCCAGGAACAAAAGCATATTCAATGAAGAATTGCGTGCCTGAGTATGAAAAGAAGCGGCGCAGCAAGACTTTAAGGAATCTGTCAACATGGCTGAGGAGTAAATATCAGGCACAGTATATCGGCAAGCTGCGTCAAGCAGTGGTAGAATCCGGTCAGACAGCGCTGACCGACAACTACCTGAGATTACACCTGGAAGGAAACTGCCCGGTTGAGCCCCGTGGTTTTGTTAACCTGCTCATTGGACAGAACCAGGGCAGACCCGTTGGTTTTCTTGAGCATTTGGTGACAAAAACACCAACGGGAGTTTGATTTTGATAATGGAGGTTTTATGAGTTTACGCTGGCTAGCAATTGGTATCATGGTTATTGCGGCAACGGTTTTACCAGCCAAAGAGTACAAAGTGGGTTATATTGATTCTAAGGAGATTATTTCAAAGTATGAGGCAGCGAAAGAAGCAAAGAAAGAACTGGACGAGGAGATTGCCGGGTTCAGGGCTGAAGCCGATTCTCTTCGTGGTGAATATGAAAATGCGCTTGAGGAATACAGGTCTCAGGAACTGACACTGTCTGAAGAAGGAAAGCGTGCCAAGATGGCAGAGGTAAACCAGAGAAAACAGCGCTATGACAGCTACCTGGACGATGTGTATCGAAAGGGCGGCAAAATCGACCAGAAGAACGAAGAGCTTATAGCACCGATAGTAGAAAAGATAAACCAAGTGGTGAGTAAACTGGCAGCAGAAGAAGGCTTTGTACTGGTGCTGGATGCGTCAAAATCGGAAATAGTCTATGCCCAGGCAGGACTGGATGTAACCGACCTGGTAATCGATGATTTGAATCGCGAATTCACACCGGTAGGGCCTACCGGTGCAGAGAAGCTCGTTTATGCGGTAATGCCGATATATGAAAGCAATGATGAAGCCAGGCAGGACCGAATTGGGACACAGATTCGGCAGTTCATATATGACCTTATCCGTGCCCAGCCGAAGACAGAAATGGTGGCAAATCAGAAGGTAAATGAGCAAGTTGAGGCAAGGGGTTTTGGAGGACGCCAACTCGCAGAAAAGGAGGCTTTGGATGTAAGCAGGGCCCTGGATGTCGATTATGCTATTTTCGGCGAATGCAATAAGCAGAGCCGACGGATGGAGTTTTCGCTTACGATTGTTGATGTCCGGCTTAATACTTCGGTCAAGACCGAAACCGGTGAAGCTGCACGGGTCGAAGACCTTCGGGAGCAAGTCGGCCGTGTAGTGCAGGTCCTTTTGACAGGTGTCGAGAAACCCTGAGGCCCGAGTTTCGCCTCGGGCCAGCATTGCTCCCAGTGCCAGGATAGGGTCGTTTGTGCATATCGGTCCGGATGTTGTAATCGGCCCGGATACGGTGATAGATTCCAATGTTACGATAATGGGCGATACCAGAATCGGGACTCGTGTAAGAATCGGCCCGGGCACGGTAATCGGATGCGAAGGTTTCGGGTATGAGTGGCGAGACGGCGGTTATCAGCATCTGGTCCATACCGGCCGGATAGTTATTGAAGACGATGTTGAAATCGGAGCGAATGTTACTATTGCCCGGGCAAAAAAGGGACGAGAGACCAGGATTGGAAAGGGGACCAAGATTGATTGCCTTGTTCACATTGCACATAATGTGTTAATCGGTCAGCATTGCATCATAGTGGCACAGACCGGTATTGCAGGCAGTGTGGTTATCGGCGATAATGTGACCTTGGCCGGTCAGACAGGTGTGAAAGACCATATCCGCATCGGAGACGGTGCAATTGTTTATGCGAAATCCGCACTTTTCCGTTCGATTCCTGCCAGAGCCCGGTATTCAGGGATACCGGCCCGGCCCCATGACCAGATGCGGCGATTCTGGGCCAGATTGTGGCACAAGTTTGGCAGGGAAAAGTGAAAGGCAGAACGGTCAGACGGCCGGTCAGGTTAAGTGGAAAAGGATATTTCAGTATGAAACCGGTTGAACTCTTGATTGAACCGGGACCATCAGGTGACGGCATCGTATTCAACCGGGGTCTTAATGCGGATATTGAAAATGCGGATGTGTTTAATCATTGCACTTGTATCGGCAGGAAGTCCAGGCAGGTGCAGATGGTAGAGCATTTCCTTGCGGCATGCTATTGCTTGGGCATTACAGATTTGACGGTGACCACAAAAGGCAATGAATTGCCTTTTCTAGACGGTAGCAGCGGGCCTTTTGTGCGTGCATTCAAACGGGCAGGATTCATGCGTCAGAAGTCCGGGCCCAAGCCATTACTGCTTTCCAGACCAGTAGTTGTCGAAGACGATGGTGTTATTGCCGCACTGCCCGCGCGAATACTCCATATTTGCTGTTTTGTCAGGCTTCCCGGGAACGAGAATGTTCAGTCATTCTGTGGAAGGATAAGTCCATTCAGATTTGAGCAGGAACTGGCAGGCGCACGCACATTCGGACCCGGGCCATCGGGCCGTTCTCTTAAGCAGATAAAGCGGGCATTGCATCTTAGGTTCATGCTCAGGCGTCATGCCGGATTTATCTATCCGCAGTCTGAGCGTTTTCCTAACGAGCCTTGCCGGCACAAGGTTTTGGACTTTATTGGAGACTTGGCGCTTCTGGGACGGCCTTTGAAGGCAAAGATATTTATATTCCAGCCTAGTCACCGTTTGAATCTGGCATTTGTCAGGCAATTAAGGAAAATAACAGAATAATGGAGGTGTAATGAATCTGGAAGAAATCAAGAAATTGCTTCCTCATCGAGAACCTTTCTTGTTCGTCGATACGGTCACAAAGTTAGAGGAAAACCGCATCGAGGCATATCGTGATATCAGACCGGACGAGTTTTACTTCAAAGGACACTTTCCCGGTTATCCGGTTCTGCCTGGCGTTTTGATGGTAGAAGCGATTGCTCAAACCGGCACTCTTCTGGTGTTTTCAAAGCAAGGGAACCGTGAAAACAAAAAGACCCTGTTTGCCGGTATTGACAAGGTCAGGTTCCGGCATCAGGTCCGACCGGGTGAGCGCTTACTGCTGAGTGCAACCCTGCTGGGTGCCAAGACAGGTATATACAAACTGCAAGGCTGGGCTCATGTTGGCGAGGAGCTGGCTTGCGAAGCGATTGTGATGGGCGCACTGCGGGACTAGCAGAGGTGCATTCTTCCGCGATTGTTGGGCCGGATGTCACTTTTGGCCCTGGAACTAAGGTCGGGCCGTTCTGCCGATTTGAAGGCCGGGTGCAGGTGGGTGAAGATTGTCGTTTCAGAACCGGTGTGGTTGTTGGCACTGCACCGATGGACCGGAATTATCTTGGTGAAGATACGGGTGTTATTATCGGTAATGGCAATGAGTTCCATGAATATACTACAATTCACCGCTCTACAGGCAAAGGCACAAATACTGTTATTGGTGACAACAATTATATAATGGCTTATGTTCATATCGCGCACAACTGTCGGATAGGCAATAGTTGCACTGTCACCAATGGAACCCAGCTTGGCGGTTATGTCGAAGTCGGGAATGGGGCCAATCTGGGCGGGATGGTCGGTGTTCATCAGTTCTGCAGAATCGGGAAACTGGCGATGGTCGGAGCGTGTTCATATGTGAACAAGGACATTCCACCGTTCTTGATGGCTCAAGGTCAACCATGCCGTGTCCGGGGAATAAATGCTGTCGGGATGAAACGGGCCGGTTTTTCTGATGTTATAATAAACACATTGAAGCAGGCTTTCGGTATTATCTATCGGTCTGGCCTCAACCTGGGACAGGCGCTTGAGCAAATTGAGTCCGGGTTTCTGTCGACTGTTAAATCGGGTAAAAGCAGGGAAGAAGTTCAGACCTTGATTGGTTTCATAAAGTCAAGCAAGCGGGGCATCGAGCTCCGCACCGGGTCTTCCTGAGTTGAAGTATTCAGACGCCATTGGTTTTCTTAACAGCCTGGTCAATTATGAGAAGCTGGCCAAGCCCAGGAATGGGTTCAAGCTCGATGATATCAGAAATTTGCTGGAACTTGCGGGTAAGCCGCATGAGAAGCTGAAGCATATTATTCTTGTTGCCGGCACAAAAGGTAAAGGCTCGGTTTGCTATATGCTGGAGGCGGCTTTGCGCGGGTGTGGAATGCGGACCGGAATGTTTCTCTCGCCCCATGTTTCAACGGTTAGAGAACGGATTCAGATTGATGGCCGGCCTGTTTCCAAACGGCGGTTTTCGCATCTGGTAGAACAGTATGTTCTGCTTGTGAAAAAGCAGCCGGTAAGCTATTTTGAATTATGTGCGGCCATGGCATTTGAGACTTTTGCCCGGGCAGAGGTTGATTATGCGGTAGTTGAGGTCGGGCTTGGAGGCCGGCTTGATGCGACCAATCTTGCAGAACCGGATGTTTCTGTTATTACCAGGATTGGATTTGACCATCTAAGGGTGCTGGGTGGGTCGATAGGCAAAATCGCCCGGGAAAAGGCCGGAATAATGCGCTACGGCAAACCGGTAGTGATAGGAAAACAGGCTGCGGTTGCTGGCTGGGAGCTTGAGCACGAAGTGCACAAAAAGGGTGCAGTGTTAATTACTGCGGCAAAACAGGTACGGGTCTGGGATATTCGGACTTCAGACACAAAAGTCAGATTCTCGGCATTCGGAGAACTCGGGGCCGCGCGGTTCAGTTTGCCACTTCTGGGCCGGCACCAGGTAGAGAATTGCCGAACCGTGCTGGCTGTGCTCGGGCTCTTGGGCCGGGCCGACCGGCACATCAGGCTTGGTGCTGTTGAACACGGACTGCGGGATATAGTAATTCCAGCACGATGCCAGATTGTCAAGCAGAATCCATTTATTATTGTTGACTCCTGCCACAATCCGGATTCGGGACAGGCTTTGGCAGATGTGATAAGAGAATATCTCAGGGAACAGGTAGTGCTTGTTTATGGTTCACTTCGGAGCAAACTGATTAGTCAGACGGTCAAGCCATTGGCACTATGGGTTGAAAAGGCGGTCCTGGTTCGGCCTGATTCACCAAGGGCCGCAGAACTGGGCCGGCTCAGGCATATCTTCGGCCGACTTGGAATTCCATACCAGAGTGCTGACAATATAAAATCTGCGCTTGCGCAAGCGCGTGCGCTTACAGGGAACAAAAAACCTCTCGTTGTCGCCGGTTCCTTCTATCTTGCCGGCGAAGCCTTACAGTGCCTCGGCCTAGCAACCGGTAACTAGTTTTACAGGCATTGAGTCATTTGGATTTCGCCATTTCGTCCTTCCGTTCACTTGTGACTTACTTGCCAGATACTCGCTGGACTATCAGCACGGATGTCTACGTTCTCAACGACTGCTTGCCGAGGAACCAGAAGTCCTTGGGAGACGGCCTATTTTGAGGTAACCCGCTGGTAGCAGGGATTTATTGAAGGGTCTAAGGAAGGACGAGAGTCAGATTCGTCAGTGCTGAGTGGTCAGCCCGAGCCTAGGGCTGGTTTTTCTTTTTGTCTTTCAGGCGCTTGCGGAGCTCGGCTTCGAAGCCGCGGTTGGTCGGGATGTAATATTTGCGGCCTTTGAGTCCGGGCGGGAAATGTTCCTGGTCAACTTGGGCATCGGGGAAATCGTGGGCGTATTTGTAGCCTTTGCCATAGCCTAGTTCTTTCATAAGCCGGGTTGGAGCATTGCGTAAATGGAGCGGAACCGGTTGGGTTTCGGTTTCGAGTGCATCTTTTTTGGCTGATTCATATGCCTTGTAGGTCGCATTGGACTTCTGGGTTAAGGCGAGGTAGATGACCGCTTGGGCCAAGGCAGTGTTTCCTTCAGGCATACCGATGAATTCTACCGCTTGTTTGGCTGCATTGGCGACAACCAGGGCATTGGGGTTGGCCATGCCGATGTCTTCGGATGCGAAGCGGATGAGTCGGCGCGCGACATAAAGCGGGTCTTCACCGGCTTCAAGCATCCGGGCAAGCCAGTAAAGCGCGGCATCCGGGTCAGAATCGCGTAAGGATTTGTGGAGGGCTGAAATCAGGTTGTAGTGCTGTTCTCCAGATTTGTCATAAAGCAGGAACTTGCGCTGGACAACTTCTCTGGCAAGTTCCAGGTTGACCGAGCGGGTACCGTCTTTATCAGGTCCGGCCGCGGTGACCGCGAGTTCGAGCGCGGTGAGTGCGGCCCGGGCATCGCCTTGGGACAACAGGGCAAAGTAGTCGAGCGCATCATCCTCAACTTTTGACTTGAATGGTGCTAAGCCTTTTACCGATTTCAAAGCGCGTTTCATCAGGGTTTTGAGGTTTTCCGGGCTCAACTGTTTCAAGGTATAGACCCTGGTGCGGGAAAGGAGCGGGGCGATGAGTTCAAAGGAGGGGTTTTCAGTTGTAGCACCGATAAGCACAATCCTGCCGGATTCGACATGGGGCAGAAATGCATCCTGCTGGGCTTTGTTGAACCGGTGGATTTCGTCCACAAATAGGATGGTCTGACGATTGTGCATTGTGCGTTCGTATTCGGCCCGTTTGACTACTTCACGGACATCTTTGACCCCGGCGCTGACTGCTGAGAATTGAATGAATCTGGCTTTGGTATAAGTAGCAATAACAAGTGCCAGCGTGGTTTTGCCTGAGCCGGGCGGACCCCAGAAAATCATCGAGTGGAGCTCCCCGCGTTCAATCATTCTACGCAGGGGTTTGTCTTTAGCCAAAAGGTGGTCCTGACCCAGGATTTCATTCAGGGTTTGGGGTCTAATTCTCTCGGCAAGTGGGACATTCCGAGAAGCTTCTTTATGTACCACCAACTGATTATAAAGCAAGGTTCAGTAAGTCAAGCCAAACCAAAACAGAGACCCGGGGTATTCCCGGGTCTCTTAAAGATTTAACCGCCTCTCACAGATATTCAGAACGCTCGCCGGGCACGATTTTCAGACCGACTTGAATTGCGGGTCTGACAGCATAGCCTGTTTGACCATTCATCTCACTTGTCACGGGTTCCCGATAACCAAATCCCAGCATAACCCATAATGATACCGAAATAACAGGTTCTGGTCAAGTGGTATTGGGCTGCTTGACAGGACGGCTATAAGTGGTAAAATTTCATCGGGATGTTTGAAAAGCTCATTGGCCGGATATTCGGGACCAAGAATGACCGTGAACTGAAGCGGCTTTGGTTCCAGGTCGAGGATATAAACGCCGTATTTGAGAAACTTAAAGGGATTACCCCGGAAGATTTGCCTAAGAAAACCGAATCGTTTATCGCCAGGATTCGAGATGGCGAGCCGGTGGACGACCTGATGCCCGAGGCATTTGCGCTCGTAAAATGGGCGTGCAAGTTTCTTTTGGGCAAGAAGTGGCCGGTAGCGGATACGATGCAGGAGTGGAAGATGGTGCCGTTTGATGTCCAGCTCATCGGCGGTATCGTGCTGCACGAAGGAAAGATTGCGGAGATGCGCACTGGCGAAGGCAAGACCCTGGCGGCAACAATGCCCATGTATCTTCATGCGCTTGAGAAGAAAGGCGCCCATCTTGTGACGGTGAATGATTATCTTGCCCGTCGCGACAGCGAGTGGATGGGCCCGGTTTACAAATCTCTCGGTCTCACGGTTGGTGTGATACAGACCGGTATGGACCCGGAGGAACGGAAACCATTGTACCAGGCGGATATTACTTATGGCACCAATAATGAGTTCGGTTTCGATTATCTACGGGACAATATGGTGGTGCGGTTTGAGGATAAGGTACAGCGCGGCCACCGTTACGCGATTGTTGATGAGGTTGACTCGATTTTGATTGATGAGGCCCGAACCCCTTTGATAATCTCCGGGCCGGTTGAAGCAACGGATAAAGGTTTTGACCGGCTTACACCACCAGTGCGGCGGCTGTTCTCAAAGCAGATGGTGCTGGTGAACCGAATTGTGGAAGCGGGAGAGAAACTTCTGGCCGAGGGTAACAAGGCTGATGCTGCGGTAAAGTTTCTCCAGGCCCGGCGTGGGGCCCCGAAGAATAAGCGGCTGATGAAAGTGGAGCGGCAGGAAGGGATTAAGAAGACGATTGAACGGACCGAACTCAGTTTTATCCGTGATAAGCGGTTCCATGACATCGATGACGAACTCTATTTCGTGATTGACGAACAGAACCATTCGATTGGACTGACCGATAAAGGAAGGCAAGCCCTGGCACCCAATGACCCGGATGCATTTGTTGCGACCGACCTGAGCGTGCAACTGGGCCAGATAGACCACGACGATAACTTAACACCCAAGGAAAAGGTGTATGCGAAGGAGAAGGCTTATCAGCGGTATGCGCAGAAGAGCGAGATGCTGGGCAACACGCAGGCTTTGCTCAAGGCGTTTTCCCTTTTTGAGAAAGATGTTGATTATGTGATTCAGGACGGCAAGGTGATTATCGTTGATGAGTTCACCGGCCGGTTGATGCCTGGCCGCAGGTTTTCAGACGGTCTGCACGGGGCGCTTGAGGCCAAGGAGAAGGTGAAGGTTCAGGGAGAAACCCAGACATTTGCTACGATTACGCTGCAGAACTACTTCAGGATGTATGACCGGCTTTCGGGAATGACCGGCACTGCGATGACCAGTGCGGCCGAGTTTCATCATACTTATAAGCTGGATGTGATAGCAATCCCGACGAATGAGTCAGTGCGGCGAATTGACTATCCGGATGTCATTTACAAGACGCGCAAGGCAAAGTACAATGCGGCGCTGAATGAGATTGAAAAATGGCACAAGCAGGGACGGCCGATTCTTGTCGGCACAACTTCGGTTGAGGTTTCAGAAGTGCTTTCGAGGATGCTGCGCAGGCGTAAGATAAATCACCAGGTGCTCAATGCCAAGCATCACCAGCAAGAGGCCGAAGTCGTCTCCAAGGCGGGCCAGCCAGGTGCAGTAACGATAGCTACCAATATGGCAGGCCGAGGTACCGATATCAAGCTCGGCCCTGGTGTTGTCAAAGGGGAAGGTTGCTATCTTATAAAGCCTAGCGGTCGTAGTTGTAAATACTGGGAAGAGAAACCGGGCAGGTGCAATGGAGAGGTTCCGTGCGGGGTTTATATCATCGGGACCGAGCGGCATGAGGCGCGGCGGATTGACAACCAGTTGCGGGGTCGGAGTGGCCGGCAGGGCGACCCGGGTTCTTCGAGGTTTTTCCTTTCCCTTGAAGACGACCTGATGAGGCTTTTCGGGTCGGAGAGGGTTGCAGCAATTATGGCCCGGTTCGGCGCCGATGAGGATGAACCGATGGAGCATAGCCTTGTAACCAGGGCGATAGCCAATGCCCAGAAACGGGTCGAGTCACGAAACGCTGAAATCCGCCGTCACCTCCTTGAGTATGACGATGTGATGAACCGGCAGCGGGAGGTGGTGTATACCCTGCGGGACGCGATTATGAAGGGGCCGGACCTGCGACCGGTTTACGACGATATGGCGGCGAGTCTGCTGGACAACCTGGTTGCACGGGCAAGCAGTGTTTCCAAATACCCGGATGAGTGGGATTGGGGTGGAATCATCGGGGAATGCCAGATGGTTCTGCTAGCGGAATTCCGCGTTCCGGACGAAGAACGAAAATTGATGAAACCAGAAAGATTGGCGCAGCTATTGACAGATATTGCCTCCAAACGCTATGATGAACGCCGGGAAGAGCTTGGGCCGGAGTTGTTTAATAACCTTTGTCGGTATGTTTTTCTGCGCACCATCGACAACAAGTGGCGTGAGCATCTTTACGCGCTTGATATGGTGCGTGAGGGAATCGGCCTGCGCGCGTACGGACAGAAAGACCCGCTGGTAGAGTATAAACGGGAATCGTTCAGCATGTTTGAGGAGATGATGGCCGATTTCCATAAAGAGGCGCTGACACTGCTTTTTCGCGCCCAGGTGCAGACTGCAGATGAAACCCGGCGTCGGACGCCGCAACGGACTGTGCACGCGTATAAACCCGCTGCGATAACCGGGGGAAAAACGACCGAGGCAGGCAGGCAGGCTCAATTCAGGCGGACTAAGAAGAAAATAGGACGCAATGACCCATGCCCGTGTGGTTCGGGTAAGAAGTACAAGAACTGCTGTGGAAGAAAGAAATAAGCTCACAAAGGAGGAGCAATGGCAAAAGGAAGCAAAAGCCGGATCGTCATATGGACGATAATAGGTATTCTAGTCGTAGTCGCCATCATCTTTTTGGTTACGAATAAAAAGGGTGGCGGAACGGGTGGCACCTTGCCCCTTAAGCCGGAGAAAGTGGCAGCATTCGTTCGGAGAACGACTGTCCGTTTGGACAAGCTCGAGGCACAGTTGGCCGAAAAGCAGGCCGCACATGGACCCGAGGCCGCAGAAACATTTGATTCGGTCAGCGTGATGATCGAAAGGGTAAAGACAGGCTTTATTGATGTTCAGGATATGACCGATGTTGAAGCACTCACAAACAAGAAAAAGGAAATACTGAAGGATTTAAGCAAAGCCAAGCATCTTTTGAAAAGTATTGAGTAAACAGCCCTATGAAAGGCGGCAGGTTTTGTCCTGCCGCCTTTCTGGTTGGTCTGATGTTTTGAGATGGTTATGAAAAAGCAGGAGGTATAATGAAACCCCGAGTAGTTGTTTGGACAATTGTCGGAATTCTGGCTGTTGTAGGCGTTATTTTTCTCATTAGTACTTCTGGAAGGCGTCCGACCGCGCATAAGAATTTGGCAACGCTCAAGATTCAGCTTGACCGAACCCAGAAACAGCTTGACCAGCTCACCGAGAAAGTAGCTCAGGCCAAAGCTGCAATGCCTCCTGGTGCGGATATGAAGCAGTTTGCCAGGATTGACAGTTTAGTGGCCGAGGTAGGGCAAAATCTCAAGCAGATTGAGAAAATCGGGAAAGTAAATGAAGCATTTGACCGGTTGGCGGAGGTAAGGAAGCTGATAGGCAGTGCCCGCCGCATCTTCGACCAGACCAAGAGAAGACCGTACCGACGCTCAATATAGCGTCAGTACCAGATGTAACTGAGTCTGGGGAAACGGGGCCAGCCGAGCAGTTCCTCGGCAGCAGTTTCGAAGAGCTGGATAATCCTGAAACGAAACGGCCGGTGTGGTTTAATCAAATGAGGCTCGCCTTTGATTCCTGCCAGGTTGGCAGCTATCTGCTTGGCATCCTCAAATGTGCCAAGGGTATCAACAAGTCCCTCTTTCAACGCCTGCCTGCCGGTGAAAATGCGTCCGTCTGCCAGTGCCCGGACTTTATCCCTTGGGATGTTTCGTTCGGTGCTGACAATATCTATGAATTGATTGTATACATCGGTAACGACATTCTGGAGGATACGGCGGTCCTGTCTGGTCATCTTGCGAAATGGAGAACCGATGTCTTTGTGGGTGTCTGACTTGACTACTTCGACACCCAGGCCGATTTTGTCCATCAGGCTTTTGACAATCGGGAATTCCATAATGACACCGATGGAACCTGTCAGTGTGCCCGGATTGGCTACGATGACATCTGCCGGACAGGCTACATAATAACCGCCTGATGCGGCAATCGTTCCCATGGAGACAACGACTGGCAGACTCGAGTCACGGACGCGTCGGATTTCAGTATATATTTCGTGAGCAGGTGTAACAGCGCCGCCAGGGCTGTTGACTCTGATGATGATACCTTTGACAAGCGGGTTTTTTTCCAGTTTCTTGAGCTGACGGATGAAGGGATGCGAATTCGTAATCGTGCCTTCGATTTCCAGATAGCCCAGGGCCGAGCGATGCGAGCCGATACTCAGGAAACCAGCTTGGGAACCGGTGAAGGCCAGTAAGCCCAGGAAACTGGCCGGGATTGCAACCAGCAACCCGCTGATTATCATGACGGCGAGGATTGCGCGGCTCATTGTAGAAATGGGCCCAAGTGGATTCGAACCACTGACCCCTGCGTTATCAGCACAGTGCTCTACCAACTGAGCTATGGGCCCTCATCCTCTCAATGATACGCCAAACCGGATTGGAGTCAAGGTTGCGGCTTGAGCCGGGGACCTTTTGGGGTGTCTTCAATCGCATAGCCCAGTTCGGTGATGCGTCCTCGAAGCCGGTCGGCTTCGGCCCAATCCTTTCGGGTGCGTGCCTGCTCGCGCTCTTGAGCCAGCCGGCGCACTTCTTCAGGAACCGGTGATGTGATGCTCAAAAGATGTTTGAGGCCAAGGCCAAGCACCCGGTCGAAATCAAGGATGGTGTTCCAGGTATTGCGGTCCGGTTGCTTGTTAGCCTTGTGAACAAGGTTCCAGACAACGGCCAAGGCCTGGGGGACGTTCAGGTCGTCAGCGACGGCGGAACGGAATTCCTCTTGGTAGGGTTTGAGCCAGGAACTGTCCTCGTGCTCGGGCCAGCCTGAAGCGATGCGACCAAAGTCGAGAAGTCCGTGCAAAGAGTTCTGGGCGCTTTTGAGCGATTTTTCGGTGAAGTTCAATGGGCTGCGGTAGAGTGCGGTGAGGCACAGATAGCGGAAGGCGGCCGGTTCGAAACCCTGGCTTTCGAGTTCGGAAATGGTGACAAGATTCCCTTCGCTTTTGCCCATGCGCGTGACCCCGAGTGTAAGAAATGCCCCGTGCACCCAGTATCTGACTACTTCCTTGCCTGTGGCCGCGAAGTTCTGGGCCTTTTCATTGGTATGATGCACCGGGATATGGTCAACCCCTCCGGTATGGATGTCAAAACGCTCACCGAGGTATTTAATTGACATCGCCGAGCATTCGATATGCCAGCTCGGGAATCCTTTCCCCCAGGGTGAATCCCATTGCATCAGATGTTTGGGCTGATTTGTAATCCAGAGTGCGAAATCTGAGGGATTTTTCCGGTCGGGGTCCACATCGACCCGGGCCCCGGCTTTCTGCTCGTCGAGTTTCAGTCGTCCCAGACGGGCATAGTCCTGATACTTCATGGTGTCAAAAATCAGACCGACTTTGGTATGGTATGCAAATCCGTTGGCTTCGATGCGCCGGATGAGCGCTATCATATCCTGAATGTGTTCGGTGGCACGGCAGGTAATATGGGGTTTCTGGATATTCAGCTTGGCAGCATCTTCAAAAAAGGCTTTTTCGTAGAAGCGGGCGATTTCTTCAGGTGTTTTGCCTTCCCGTGCCGCACCCAGTTCCAGCTTGTCGGTGCCGACCTCGTCCGTAGTGAGATGCCCGACATCGGTGATATTCATTACCTGCCTGACCTGATAACCCAGGTATTCGAATGTGCGGCGCATGATGTCGGAAAACACATAAGAACGGAAATTGCCGATATGGGCATAGGCATAAACCGTAGGGCCGCAGGTGTATATTTTGACTTTGCCCGGTTCTAGGGGCGTGAATTCTTCTTTCCGTCGGGTCAGGGTGTTGTAAATCTTCATACCTGGACCGATTCTAGCGGCAAAAACTCATTGGTCAAACACTGTTGTCAGCGAGGGTTGACCGCGCACGTGCCGGTATATTCAAACGAGACGGACCGAAAAGTTTGAGCCTTTCGATACCTGCAGCAGCAATCATCGCCGCATTGTCGGTGCAGAATTCAGGCCTTGGGACAAGAAATCTGAAACCATATTTCTTTCCCAAAAGAGAAATGCGGTCGCGCAGCACTTGATTTGAAGCCACACCGCCAGAAATCCCAACCGTGTTCAAATCGGTCTTTGCTATTGCGCGGGTGATTCGGTTGGTGACTTCGCTTATCGCTGCTTCCTGAAACGATGCGGCAATATCCTCGTGCCGGGCATCAGGGTGGTCGCGCAGGTAATAGAGCACTGCGGTTTTGAGCCCGGAAAAGCTGAAATCCATTGTGTCGGTATTTTGCAGCGGGACCGGGAACCTGATAGTCGGTTTCCCTTCTCGGGCAAGTTCCTCGAGCAAGGCACCGCCGGGATAGGGAAGCCCAAGCAGTTTTGCTACTTTGTCGAATGCCTCGCCGGCGGCATCGTCCAGGGTCGAGCCCAGTTGGCGATAGCAACACCAGCCCTTGACTTCCAAGAGTTCGGTATGGCCGCCTGATAGCACGGCCGCAAGAAAAGGGGGCGAAAGTTGCGGGTGCTCAAGCCTGAGCGCAAAGATATGGCCTTCAAGATGGTTGACACCGACAAACGGAATATTCAGGCTGTAACTGAGTGCTTTGGCAAAAGGCAGTCCTACGAGCAGCGCACCCAGGAGTCCTGGTGCACAAGTAGCTGCGACGCATGAGAGAGAAGAAAAGTTCAGGCCGGCCGCCTCAACTGCTGCTTTGGTCACCGGCACAATCAATTGGATATGTGCCCTTGCAGCGAGCTCTGGAACAACGCCGCCGTATCGGGAATGCACAAACTGGGAAGAGACGATATTGGACAAAACTGTTGTTTGGTCCTTCAGCACGCTGGCAGCGGTCTCGTCGCAGGATGTTTCGATGCCGAGGCAGAACTCGCTCACTGGATAGTTACATTAAACAGTGATGGTTCACACTTGATAAGATGAAACTTCACCGGCAGCACGATTTCGGCTGCAAGCCGATAGTGGCCCGGTTTCAGGCCGGATGTTTTGATTCGGGCGGTTATATCGGTCGGTTTGAGCTTGTTCAGCAGAACCGAAGGGCCGGCAACTGCGATTTGGGCTTCAGTTGGTTTTACTCTTACCCGCAAGGATTTCGGCGCAATTGTCTTAACCGGAATACCGAGAAAAATCCTGGCTTCTTCCTTTTCAACGGTCACTACCACGGGCACGGACTCGGGTTTGGTTGAAAAGCCTTCTTCTTCAGGTGGGACTACGCGCAGTTGCAAGGTATCAGTTTGACGGACTTTTCCCAGGTTCAGCGATTCGGTGAATACAGTTGCAAACAGACCGATGTCCTCTTTCGGTCCGGTCAATTGGACATTGGAGCCAGGCCGGATTCTGGTGATAGTGAACCCTTTTGGCGGCTGTCCTTTGAGGGGAACCTTTACTTTGACCCGTCTGGTTCGGACTTCGTTCAGCTTCAGTTTTACATATTCAGGGGCGATTGAACGGACGGTGAGATTTCTGGGAAGCTTGAGGTCAGCGGGTTTGAGCTTGAGCTGGTGGATTCCAGCCCGGCCTTCTGAAACTGTGAGCCTGAATTCAGGCTGGTGCAGATGCAGGTCCAGCAGGTCTTTGCCTTTTCCTTCGAATGTTACATCTGCTAAGTGGGTTTCAAAATTAGAGATAATTTTCTTGGTTTCAATTCGGCCAAGGACCACGGGCACAGTGATACTGGTGACATAAGAACGGTCAAGCACCGCAATGAACCACAGAAAAACGGCAATCACCAATGCCAGTATCTTGAACGGCAGGTCAGAGAAAATCGCACGGAGGATTCTTGGCACGCCCAATCTTAGGGCGAGTGGAAGCTATGTCAACCGAGGACAAATGTCCGTGTCTGTTTTCTCCAGTCTGGCAAGGCCATAAACAGTCCGGACTTCTGAGTATGGTTGCTTGTCAGACAAGAGTGAAAACGCACTGGCAGTCTGATTCGCAGCCAACAGGAAAAGCGGGCTGTCAAACTGCAAATGAAACAAGTAGCCAAACAGGTCGCAAAACGGCCGATAAACCAGGCGATGAATCAGCCAATGAAACCGGAAAACAAATAGCTTGAGCAACAAAAAGACAACCGGCAATTCAAACGGGTTGAACAATATTTTGGCAAACGGGTTTAACAACTCCGGGAAAAATGTCTTGGAAAATGGCTTT
>Ga0209121_10001578_pt1 | contig 23883 bp, 16 predicted proteins | sample Cruoilmetagenom3_FD_187292 | JGI IMG/M metagenome (GOLD analysis project Ga0209121, IMG submission 187292) | Oil polluted marine microbial communities from Coal Oil Point, Santa Barbara, California, USA - Sample 3 (SPAdes) (version 2) | ecosystem: Environmental > Aquatic > Marine > Oil seeps ... | reverse complement strand
GCCGAGGTTCGGTCATTGGCTCACGTGCTCGGGCAGACGGTGGGACGGACCTTCCAGGCGACCTGCGATGCCGCACTCGGCGACGCCCGTTGCGGCATCAATCTGGAGAACTCCGCGTTCAAGGGCACGGGTGGCGTCATTGATCTACTGCGCGACCGGGCCTTCACAGCATCAGGGCTCGGCAGTTTCCCGTCTGGCTGGTTCACCTTCGGCACGGTCGAATGGACAAACGGCACGAATGCCGGGCGGCGCGCCGAAATCATCGCGCATGACGTGACGGACGGCATCGCGGTGCTGACACTGCTCGAAGCACCAGTGCGATCTATCGTGGGCGGTGATGCTTTCACCATTCGCGCAGGCTGCGACAAGCGTATCGAGACCTGCAGCACGAAGTTCGCCAATACCGCCAATTTCCGGGGTTTCCCGCACATCCCCGGCCAAGATGCGGTTCTGCGGTACGCCACGAGGGATGGCGGCCACGAGGGGTCCGTGCTTTGACCTCCGCCGATCCCGCACGTGTCATTGCCATCGCGCGCTCTTGGCGCGGCACGCCGTATCACGACCAGGCCAGCCTGCGCGGTGTCGGCTGCGATTGCCTCGGGTTGGCGCGCGGCGTCTGGCGTGAGGTCGTCGGCCCTGAACCGTTCCCGGTCCCTCCCTATAGCCGGGATTGGGGCGAGACCGGACCGCGTGAGGTTCTTGCGATCGGTGCTGGTCGCATGATGCCGGAGATTGCACCATCGGAAGCGGGTCCCGGCGCGCTGGTCCTCTTTCGCATGCAGCCCCGCGCCATTGCCAAGCATGTCGGGATCCTCACCGGACCCGACACCTTCCTCCACGCCTATGAGCGCCTTGGCGTGATCGAGGAACCCATCACCCCGTCCTGGCTGCGGCGCATCGCCTTCGCCTTCCTGTTCCCGCAACGCTGAGATCCACAAATGGCCACCCTCGTTCTTGGTGCCGCTGGCGCTGCCATTGGCGGCAGCATTGGCGGCGCAATCCTCGGCGTCAGTGCAGCCACCATCGGTGGCTTCATCGGCTCCACCATAGGCTCGGTTGTCGACAGCTGGATCATCTCGTCACTGGCGCCGACCCAGCGGATCGAAGGCGCGCGGATGGACAATCTGCGTATCACCTCGGCCACCGAAGGGGCGGTGATCCCACGGCTCTATGGCCGCATGCGGATCGGTGGCAACATCATCTGGGCGACCGATTTTCGCGAGGAGACCAAGACCACCACGCAGGGTGGCGGCAAGGGCGGCGGGGGCAAGGTCAAGACCACCGAATATTTCTACTATGCCAGTTTCGCGGTGGCGCTCTGCGAGGGCCCGATCACCGGCCTCGGCCGCATCTGGGCCGACGGCAAGCTCCTCGACACTGCGGGCATCACCTGGCGCTGGTATCCGGGCGACGAAAGCCAGACCGCGGACCCGTTCATCACAGCCAAGATGGGTGCGGCCAATACGCCAGCCTATCGCGGCACAGCCTATGTCGTCTTCGAGGATCTGCCGCTTGGTAACTATGGCAACCGCATCCCGCAGCTGAGTTTTGAGGTGTTCCGCCCGCTGGCCGACCCGGATACGGCCGAGGGGCTCACGCAAGCGGTTACCATGATCCCGGCGTCGGGTGAGCTCGCCTATGCCACGCAGGGCATCCGGAAGGGAGGTAGCGGCTCGTCCGAGCCCGAGAACCTTAATGCGTTGACCGACACCGCCGACATGGTTGTGGCGCTGGACCGGCTGCAGGCCATGGCACCAAAGGTCGAAAGCGTGTCGCTGGTAGTGGCTTGGTTCGGCAACGATCTGCGTGCTGGAAACTGCCAAGTGCGGCCGGGCGTCGAGGTCGCCGCGAAATCGACCACGCCGTCGACATGGTCCGTGAATGGCGTCAGCCGCGCAAATGCCTTCCTGGTCAGTCGCGACGATCAGAACCGCCCGGTCTATGGCGGCACGCCCGCCGACTTTTCCGTTGTGCAGGCGATACAGGAGATGAAGGCACGAGGTCTGCGCGTCACCTTCTATCCGTTCATCCTGATGGACGTGCCGCCCGGCAACACGCTGTCGAACCCGTATTCCGACAACGCCGCCGAGACCGGCCAGCCCGCGTTCCCATGGCGCGGCCGGGTCACCTGCTCGCCTGCCACAGGCTACGCGGGATCGGTCGACAAGACCGTCACGGCGGCCAGCCAGGTCGCGGCGCTGTTCGGCGCGGCGACACCCGCAAGCTTCAATGTTTCAGGTCAGTCCGTCTCGTGGACTGGCGCTGCGAACGACTGGGGTCTGCGGCGCATGGTGCTGCACTACGCCCATCTCTGTGCCGTGGCGGGCGGGGTCGATGCCTTCCTGATCGGTACCGAGATGCCCGGGTTGACGACGATCCGATCGGGCGCGGCAACCTATCCGGCGGTGCAGGCCTATCGGGACCTTCTTGCGGATGTGCGCTCGATCCTCGGGTCCGGGACGAAGATCGGCTATGCCGCAGACTGGAGCGAGTATTTCGGGCACCAGCCGGGCGATGGCTCGGGCGATGTGTTCTTTCACCTGGATTCGCTCTGGGCCGACCCCGAGATCGATTTCGTCGGGATTGACAATTACATGCCGCTCTCCGACTGGCGCGATGGGTTCGAACATACCGATGCGCAGGACGGCTGGCCCGCGATCTACGACCGGGCCTACCTGCAGGGGAACATCGCGGGCGGCGAAGGCTTCGACTGGTTCTATGCCAGTGCGGCCGACAGGTCAGCGCAGGTCCGCACGCCGATCACGGATGGCGCTGCCAGCAAGCCGTGGGTCTTCCGCTACAAGGATCTGCGGGCCTGGTGGTCGAACGCGCATTACGACCGTCCGGGCGGGGTGGAGAGCGGGACACCGACCGCCTGGGTGCCGCAATCCAAGCCGATCTGGTTCACGGAGCTCGGCTGCCCGGCAATCGACCGGGGCACCAATCAGCCCAATGTCTTCTTCGACCCGAAATCATCCGAAAGCTTCGTGCCGTATTTCTCGCGGGGCTGGCGCGATGACGCGATCCAGCGGGCCTATCTCGAGGCGACCTATCTGTTCTGGGGCGACGCGGCGAACAACCCGGTATCCTCGGTCTACGGTGGGCGGATGGTGTACGTTGCCGAATGCGCCGCCTGGACCTGGGATGCGCGACCCTATCCGTTCTTCCCGGCGCTGACCGACGTCTGGACGGACGGGGGCAACTGGCGGCTCGGCCACTGGCTGACCGGGCGACTTGGCGCGGTATCGCTGGCAGCCCTCGTCCGGCATCTCTGCCTGCGGGCCGGAATGCCAGAAGCCCGGATCGACGTCACCGGCCTTTGGGGTGCAGTCGAGGGCTACGCCATTGGCGCGCTGGAATCCCCGCGCGCCTCGATTACCACGCTGTCGCGGCACTTTGGCTTCGACGCGGTCGAGACCGAGGGCATGATCCGTTTCCTCATGCGTGGGCGGGCGTCCATCACCAGCATCGCGCCCGACGATCTGGTGGCGGCCCGCGAAGGCGACCTACTGGAACTCACCCGCGCGCAGGAAACCGAACTGCCGCAGGCGCTCAAATGGCAGGTGGCCCGGGCCGACGAGGATTACGACGCCGCCTTGGTTGAGGCGCGACGCATTACGGTGGACACGACGCGCATCGCCTCAGAAAGCTTCCCCATGGCAGTCCCGCCAGAGGAGGCCGAGCGCCGCTGCCGCCGCGCGCTGATGGAAGCCTGGAGCGGGCGGGAGACGGCAGCGTTTCGCTTGTCGCCCTCACGGCTGGCGCTGGATCCGGCGGATGTTGTCACGCTGGCACATGACGGGCGGCATATCCCGCTGCGATTGGTCTCCATCGCTGATGCCGAGGCGCGAGGGATCGAAGCTGTCCGTCAGGATCGCGAGGCCCACGACCTGCCGCCCGGATCGCAACGCCCATCGTCCCTGTCAAAGGCTGTGGTGTTCGGCGCGCCCGAGGTGGTGCTAATGGACCTGCCGCAACTGACCGAGGATCAGCCCGCGCATCGGCCGTTCATTGCTGCCCATGCCACTCCCTGGCCGGGGGAGATGGCGGTGTTTCGAAGCCCGTCGACAGACGGGTTTGAGTTGCTGACCAGTTTTGGCAGTCGTGCCCGGATCGGGACGTTGGTGTCGGATTTCTTCGCAGGCCCGACCTCGCGCTTCGATCTTGGCAATGCGCTGGTGATCGATTTGCTCTCTGGCACGCTGGAAAGCGTCACTGACCTGACTCTGCTCGGTGGGGCCAATGCGCTTGCCATAGAGACGGCACCCGGCGTCTGGGAGATCGTCCAGGCGAGCGCGGCCGAGCTTATCGCGCCAGGTCGGTATCGCCTGACCCGGCTCCTGCGCGGTCAGCGCGGAACCGAAGGTGCCATGGCCAATCCGGCTCCGGTAGGCGCGCGGGTGGTGGTATTGGACGACGCTCTGGCCTCATTGCCAATCGCAGAGGTGGATCTCGGGCTGCCATGGAACTGGCGCATCGGCCCGGCAAGCCGGTCTGTCAGCGATGAGACCTATGTTGCGGCCTCCTTCACACCAGTGGGCGTGGGCCTGCGGCCATTCTCGGTCGCCCATGTCAAGCAGCCATGGCGCAAGCCGCGCACGCCGGGCGATCTGACCATTCGTTGGACGCGGCGATCCCGGGCTCTTGCGGCAGACAACTGGGGCGCGGTCGACGTACCGCTGATCGAGGAGACCGAGGCCTACGAAGTGGAGATCCTCGATGGCGCAACGGTCAAGCGCACCCTGACTACAGTCACCACCAGCGCGGTCTACACCGCCGCAGACCAGACCGCCGATTGGGGCGCACCGCTCGCCACCGGCGACAGCCTCACCGTCCGCATCTACCAGCTCTCCGCCCTCGTCGGGCGGGGCGCGCCGAAAACCGTCACGCTCACGTTCTGAAGGCCATCCCATGTCCGACGCCACGACCCATCTCCTGCTGCCCTACATCCTTGCGGCGCAGGCCCAGAAGCACGTCACCCACAACGAGGCGCTGCGGATCCTAGACGGTCTCGTCCAGCTCTCGGTCCTCGACCGGGACCTGACAGCGCCGCCCGCAAGCCCAGCCGATGGCGACCGCTACATCGTCGGCTCGGGCGCGACGGGCGAGTGGGCGGGATGGGATCTGAACGTCGCGCTTTGGACCGATGGCGCCTGGCTGCGCCTTCCACCGCGCACCGGCTGGCGGGCATGGGTCGAGGACGAGGGCCTGTTGCTGGTCTACGATGGCGCGGGCTGGGTCGGCACCACACCCAGCGAGTTGCAGAACCTCGCGCTGCTCGGTGTCGGCACGACGGCCGATGCGGCAAACCCGTTCTCGGCCAAGCTGAACACCGCGCTTTGGACGGCGAAGACCGTGGCTGAGGGTGGCACCGGCGATCTGTTCTACACCATGAACAAGGAGGCGGCGGGTGACGATCTTGGGCTGACACTGCAGACCGGCTTCGTGACCAAGGCGCTGGTCGGCCTCTTCGGGTCGGACCGCTTCCGGCTGGCAGTCTCGGCCGATGGCAGCGCCTTCTTCGACGGGCTGAGCATCGACAACGCCAACGGCATCGTCGATCAGCCGCAGCTGCCGCGCTTCAAGGCCTACACGAACTACGACAACTACGTCGGCGTCGGGACCTGGACGAAGATCGACCTCAACAATACCGACTATAACGATCAGGGCGCGTTTGATGCCGGAACCAACCTGTTCACGGCCCCCGTGGACGGCACCTACCTTTTTAGCGCGACGCTTCTCTACAAGGTCAATTCCAGCACCGCGGCCCGGATGCGCGGTCGTCTCGTGCTGAACGGAGCGACCGAAATCCGAGGGTCCTACGGCGAGATCAGCGGCGCGCATGTCTCGGAAGCCACGGCCCTCTGGCTTCAGACGATGGTGCCGCTGACGGCGGGCGATACGGTTGAACTCCAGGGATATTTCCGCGCCCAGGATGGGTATTTCGCGGCGGATCATACGTCCCTTTGGGGCTGCAAGATCGGTTAAGCATCGGGAGGACTGACCCATGACACCCCCCCGATCCGATCAGGGCTTCGTCCGCATGCCCGACGCCGAGTTCGAGGCTATGCTAGCACGCGCCGCAGAGGAGGGCGCGAAACGCGCGCTCGCCGATGTCGGCCTCGATGGTGAAGAGGCTGCCCTCGACATCCGCGACCTGCGATCCTTGCTCGACTGCGTGCGGCTGGTGCGGCGCACCGCGATGCAGACCGCCGTCCGCATGATCACCACCGGTGTGATGCTGGCGCTCCTCGCAGGCATCGCGATCAAGCTCAAAATCTTCGGTGGCAGTCCATAGCCGCTCGCCACCCCAAACTGTCAGTCCAATCGACCCGCCTCCGAGGCGGGTTTTTTCGTTTCTGGAGGATCCCCAATGACCACGACTTTTTACGATCACTGGCGCGAGGTGCCCGAGAGTGCCTGGCGCTGGCCGAATTTCAGCCCGGCCGAGATCGCCTGCCGGGGCACCGGTAAGCTGCTCGTAAACGAACTGGCGCTCGACAAGCTTCAGGCGCTGCGTGACCGGCTGGGCAAGCCGCTGATCGTCAGTTCTGCCTATCGCAGTCCCGAACACAACCGCTCCGTCGGCGGCGCCACTCGCTCGAAGCACATGGCCGGTGCGGCCTTTGACATCGCAATGTCGAACCACGATCCCGTAGCATTCGAGGCAGCGGCGCGGGAGGTCGGCTTCCTCGGCTTCGGCTTCTATCCACGTTCGGGATTCTTGCATGTCGACCTCGGGCCCGCGCGCCAGTGGGGCGAGCGGTTCCCGGTCCGGGCGACGGCGTTTGTAGCCGAGACCCCGCCTGCGCGCGAGGTTCTGGCGCAGAGCCGCACCATGAAAGGCGGTGGCGCGGCGGGGGCGGCGACGCTGGGCGCGGCCGGTGTGGAAGTGGCTCAGGCGGTGCTGACCGACACCCAGACAGCGATCCTACCGCTCGTCCCGTATCTCGACACGCTGCGTTGGGTGTTCATCGCCGTCGCGCTCGGCGGTATCGCGATCACGATCTATGCTCGGTTCGACGACTGGAAGCGTGGGCGGCGATGATCGGCGGCCTCCTCGCTGCGCTCGCGGGATCGGCATGGGCACGCGCAGCGCTGCGCTACGGCGTCACAGCCTTCGCGATCCTTCTTTTCCTGCTTGCCCTGCGCCGCTTCGGCGAACGCGCTGGTCGCCTCGCGGAACGCCTCGACATTAGGGAGAAAGCCAATGAAGTTCAGAGAAGGATGCTGGAGGCGGCGGCTCGCCGTCCTCGTAATCGCGACGAGCTTGTTGACCGGTTGCGCGACGGCAGGTTTTGAAGCTGGCGGCGTGGCAGCGTGTCCGCCGGTCGTGGAATACAGCAGGGAGTTTCAGGCACGGGCGGCCGAGGAGATGGCGATGCTGCCTGACGGGTCGGCTCTGGTCGAGATGATGGGTGACTACGCGGTGACGCGCGAGCAGGCACGAGCCTGCTGCGGATAGCCGGCCAATGCTCTGGACATCGCACATTAGCACTACGACGGACGACGTAATCTCGAAGAAGGAAATGAGTCAGTATTATAAAGCTGATCAGCAGCTGACCGCATCGTCCTGAATTTGATGGTTTATGTCCGAATAGTTTTGCTACAGACAGACAAGCAAGGCTGGATCTCACGGTGAATTCGGCGGCAATGAATCGTCAAGCTTGGTGAGGATCTTGAGGTCGATCAGACCACGTAGATGTCGAGCGACGTCTCGCGGCGTATCGCCGCCACGAAACAGCGCGCCAGCCTCGATATTTCTTTCCATTGCGTGACCTGTAAGGTTGGCACTCGTCAGGAATGCGGACTCTTGGTCCGACACGACTATCTTGGCATGTACTTTGCCCCCGGCGAATTCCCCGTCACGCTCTGTCCAATGGTAGAAAGTCGCGTCTGGTAAAGCTGTCTTCAAGCCTATGAATTGGTCACTTTCCAAAGTACCCCCAGAGTCCACCGAGGATTCCAAGACGACATTTACTTGAACCCCTCTGTCGGCGGCCTTTTTCAGGGCTTCGAGAATTGACGGCCGCTGATGCGCGACGAAACTAACAATGAATAGTTCCGATTGGGCGCTGGTGATCACATCGAGAAGTACCCGTTCCGTTCTTCGTGTGGCCACGAATGGTGTCGTTGGTCCCGTCAGAACCAACTCGGTTTGGCTCTCTTCGTTCGCCTTTTCTAGGCTATGGCTGGATGCAATGAGTAGGTACCCTGCCTCTCTCCCCGAAAGCGAGCTATTGTGCCATGCCTTCAAAAACCCTTGTAGTTTGTCACGAGCCGCGCCCGAAGTGACCAACGAAGTGACTTGATCGATCTTTGCAGACTTGTCCAAGTCCTCCATCTTCTTTGCGATCATAGAGACCCTTGATGGCGGCAGCAAAGTCGCCAAGTCATAAGCTCTGTCCAGAAGCACCTTCACGGCAGATCCATGAAGAATGCCGCATCTGGAGTCTCCAAAGTCGGAACGACCAAAGATCGATCCAGGAATCGATTTCCACATTCGCAGGAGGTCTCGGCCACGAAGCTGCAAGCATGGCAAGCCGCACCATGAAGCGATTGATCCTTTCCAGGGTCATGTTCAGAGCAGAGAGGATCGGAAGCACATACCCTTGCGCGCTTCAGCGCCTGATTGATGATTGGACCGAGGTTGGCAGGCTTTCCCAAGTCGACGAGGCCACCAAGTGTCCCATCGGAGTCGGCCGCTGCCGTATAGATCAAGAACCCGGCTTGATCGCGCCCATCGTCGACGTCTGCATATACTCTTTCTCTAATGCTTGCAGCATTGTAACCACACTCTAGGGCCAATTCCCTGATCAACAAATGAGCAAGGGTGTGAAGCATCAAATATCTCACCCCGGGATAGCCCTGATCTGGGTCAAGATTTCGCTTTAGCCGCCAGCCTCTATGGCCAATTCGCAGTTTTCGATCCAGTTCCTTCACAGAGCCCTTTTTTGCCCACTTTTCCAAAGCCTCGGACTTGAATTTCAAGAATATGCCTTCACCGTGAACTTCGGAGGCGGGAATCCAATCTGGCGCATTTCGACACAATGGTGCTCTGGGTGCTGCTTGGTCGCCAGTGCCTTCATCGGGAGACTCGACTCGCGTGAAGCCCAAGAGAGCATTGACTTCACGCAGGCGCTCCAAACGAAGAACACGATCAATCACATTGTTGAAGCCACTGGGAACAGCGACTTTCTCGCTCATGAAGTGTGGGTAGTCCTTTGGTGGGTTGTCTGAGGACAAGACTTCCCATTCCGGTGCCTTTAGATCGTCTTGATCTTCGGTGTCATCACCTGACCGATACTTCTCGATTGCAGCCCAGACTTGGTCGAGATCGAAGCGCTCCAGGCCCGGCAACATCCCACCCAATTTCAATGTATCGAAGATGGGTTCCAGTTGGTCCTTCGACGTACATTTTTCGAAGAACTTCCATCCATCTACCACGATCTGCTCGACTGGATTGCCAGTTTGCGGGATCGCCAACACCGAAAGGGACACGGCGAACCATCCGTTTGTAGCGCCGAGGTTGATCGTTCTGGGCGCTTCGTCACACTTGGCGTCGAACAAGTCGAGGTGGGGATGACGTCCGCGACAAGCGGGAAGGTTTTCGCTGCCTATCTTGCCAGAAGCCTGTGCCATGTTCTTTGCAGCACCGCATTCGTCACATTTGACCCAAAGGTTTTCTGTTTGGAGAGAGGCGCCACTCTCGTAGAACCGCAAAGTTCCTTTGCAGGAGCTTGGTCCGCCGTGGACGAACCAGTGCCAAGGAAAGTCATCCAAGTGGCCTGCGCGGCAGGCAAGCAGGAACCTTGCTGGAACGGCATCCGCATCGCGACCGCCCTTACATTTCGGATGAACGAAACGCGTGGCTTCGGGTTTGTACGCGTTTTCTCGGAGCTCGAACAATCCGCTGTCGAAAGGCGAGAGAAGTCCACATTTCACGCAACGCAGCCATCTGGGAAACGGTTTGACGGGAACGCCGATTTTAGCCGTCGCCGAGAACGGGTCTGTTGGTGGGGTGTCGGGCATGGGGGGCATGTTGAGGGATTGAACTTGCGGGCCCAGCACTTTTCGAACGGCGCTCAAGAGTCGTGCTTCTTGCACTTGATCTCCGTGATCGACGTTCCATTTCTCGATGCCTTGCGTCACCACCGAAATGTTTGGCAGGTCGATCAATGCTCCAGGGCCATATGTCCAAAGGAGCTGGCTTGGGCGGATCTCGCCAACGGGCGTATTCATTGCTCGTCTCCCTCATCCTTTGGCTTGACGCGAGCCCGCCAATCTGGGTCGGCGGAAGACTTGGCACTGGACATGATCAATCTCACCCCCGGCTCAACCTCCCGCATCGACATAGGAGCCGTCCACATGCGCCACGACGTCAGACCTGGTTCATCCAACAATTGCTTGTCGGTTCCCCCGGCAGCTCCGCTCCTTTTTTTGTAAACGAGTGTTCTTCCGCCGACACCCGACTCCTTTGCCCAGTCGTCAGCTCGAGCGTTGATTTCTTTTTCGCAAAGTTTTTTTCGAAGAGGGTCTTCAGTGGCTTCCCAGGTGCGAGAAGTGATCGTGTCTCTCGTTTCGACGAACTCCGGAAGTGTTGCACTCGTCATCTCGCCTGCATCCGTATTGGACCTAAAGTCATCGTGATCGTGACGAAGAATGGAGACCATCGAACCCGTCAACCCGCGATCCAGAGCGCGGGGTGAAAACGGCGTAACCGATTGCGCTTCGACGTACTGATAGAACGTCGAATGAAAGTGTTCGAAACTCTCATAATGCGACAAATCCCGTGGGCGAGCCCATGTCAGGACCGAAGCGACAAGCCCAGGTCCACTCGACGATCGTCCGACGCGGCTAGATGCTTGGATGTACTCGGCCGTTCCTTTTGGCTGACCGTTGACGACCATCAAGCCGAGACGGTCGACGTCGACGCCGACCGACAACATGTTCGTCGCGAGGACGACATCCGTCGGTCGCTCACCTTTTTTCCATTCGACGCCCCAAAGCTTGGACGTCGTGTCGATCGATCCTTTGAAAGTGAGTTCAAGGTCGTCCAGATATCGTGGAATATCTTGGCTAGAAACACGCGAAGTCAATTCGCTGACTTGCCCGATTGATCTCTGCGCCAAGCCTGGCCGTTGCACCAAGCTCATGGCGACGCGATAGGACCGCGTTTGTACGTCGTCTTCGGCTAGGCGCTTCATTCCGCCCAATTCCCTGAGCGAATTGAAGTATCCGACCAGGGTCATATAGGGATCTGCAACTGGACCAAAGCGTTCGTATAGCCACTGCGACGCCGTCAAGAATGCCGTGTAGACGCGGATAAGCACAGCAGGTCGTGAACTCCCCGGAGCGCAAATGCCGACGTAACGGCGCCCGGGCACGTCTTCGATCGATCGCTGCACCGAAAAGAAATTGTCTTCGACGTCGAGACCCGATGGGGGGAAGATCGAAACCTTGCGCATGAAGACGTTCTTGACTTGGTCCTCGGCGCGTCGGACCGTAGCTGTCGAGGCTACAACCTTAGGGCGAACTTTTTTCCCATCGATTTCCCAACTGCTGAGTTCATCGACGGCAGTTTCGTATAGCCCGACCATTGTCCCGAGGGGCCCGCTGATCAGGTGAAATTCGTCTTGTATGATGAGATCAGGCGGTCGAATTCGGCGTGTCGGCACGACGCTCGCAGGCGGCAATTTCCCCTTCTTGTGATGCCCAGATTTGCATTCGTGACCTGGCCAAAGGAGGCCATGCCGCTCACACTCTTCGTTGACCCGACCAAACAGATTTCCGGCCTCGGTGCGCCAGGCCATCATCGCGAATTTGTCGACCGTAGCGATCATCATCGTCGGCGGTCTGTGGTAGATTTCTTCATCGACGACGTTGACTGGTAGTCCGGGATGAACACGCTTTGAGGACCTGCCTTTGGAGAATTCACATTTATTGAATTTGTCTCCGCAGTAGATCGTTGTTCTGCCAATATCGGTGTCAACTTCGATGTCACGTCCAGGGAGAATGGACGAGCCACACCAAGGACAACTGGTCAATTGGGCAGGAGAGGCCAGACCCGCTTTGTTGAAACCCTCGCCTTTGAGTTTCGTCAGCGCATCTTTTGCGGCTTTCGTATTTCCAGGTGTGACGCGATTTCCGACCCATAGGCCGAGAGTAAAGGGTGTGCTGCCCCATTTTGTTTCTTCACCGAGACGGATGGCTTCCATCGAGCAAAGAAGGGCTGTCGCCCGTTGAAACTGCTGTAGGGTCAGAAGCCTCAACGTGTAGCGCATGATTACAGAAAGGCCGCGCGAGGCGTCGAGGCCGCCCAGATCGGGTTTAAGGCGGCGCATGGCCATCGCAAAAGCTGCGACCCCAAGGTAAGCCTCCGTCTTGCCACCGCCCGTCGGGAACCAAAGCAAGTCCGCAAACGCATCCGACGGAGCGGTGCGGTCCTTATGTCTCGGATCCGCAAGTGACGGAACTGAGAGCAAAAGAAACGCCAACTGAAAGGCGCGCCATGATCTGTTTTTTGGGATATCTAGATCGGCAACTTTTGCATCGCTGCCGCGACGGCGTTGTTGGGCGTAGATGCTGTGAACGCGCTGCAGTGCCATGGCACGGTTGGCAAACCTGAACGCTTCGAGCGCATCGGGGTCCGTGAAGAGCGTTTCCATCCCTTCCCGAAGCCTCTGGTTTGTTTCTCTACAGCTGTCGATCACATTAGTTCCTGGACCGTCAAAGCCTTTGATTTCGGTTCCAAGACGCGCGTGCTGATCGGAGATCCATTTCGAGTGGTCGTCCAGAAGGCACGAAAGGGCGCTACGCAGTTCAACTTCGTCCATCTGAGAGAGCCTGGTCATGTCGAGCCAACCATTCTCCACCAATTGGCGCATGGCCTTCCGGTCTTCGACTCGCAGCCCCGGGGTTTCGGTGACTTGGATTTCCTGACGCGGGATCAGTTCCGACCGAATGACATGAGCCTTGGATGAATCGACGGTGTCTACATCAGCATGCACAGAGACACCGTGTCCGACGGCAAACTCGAGACGGTTTCGATAGATGAGCGCCAGGCGATCACGCTCGGGGTCCTGTACGAATGCATCCCCAGATGGCCGGCGCCGGAAAACGGCATCTCCGGGATCTGCAGCAGCAGATGTCACGACAAGCTGGGGCTGGAATACCCAAGCTGTGTCCTTGTTCTGCTCCGGCTCCAATTGGCCATTGACCAAGAAGAGCGTGACGAGGCGCTCGCCGTCTTGGTTGGTTCTTACCATGCCCTGAATGCGCACTTCGGGTTGAGCGTCATCAGGTATGATGGGTTTGATCGGGCCGTCTTTGAGCTGTAGCTTCTTCGATCCTCCAAACGGAATTCTGCGCCAAACTCGAGCTTTGACTTCTTCCTCTGCGCCGGTCTGCCGGTTTTTCCGTTTCTTGGTAATATCGTGTTCGTCACCCGGGACACGTTCGTAACTTCCCCAATGCGCTTCGACCTGGATCTCTTCCGCGCCTGGCTCGACGCAAAAAGTCATGCCGAAACTGGAAGGCACAAGGGATTGGTTGTTCGATGTATCGATTTCATCGTGGGCGTCTGCTTCGGCATCGACCTTGCCCGACACTCCAGAAAACTCGGCGCCGGGTTCATGAATGGGTGCTTCGTGTTCGTCCTCGAGGTCACCAATTTCGTCAGCAGCTTGAGCCGGTTCGATCGTTGGACCTTCACTGGGGCCAGGGTTCCGCGGGGCCAGCTTGCCGACGAGGTATCGGTCTCTGACGCTCATATCGACAATCAATTCCTCGGGCCCACCGGCGGGGCCCAAGAGGTCGTCCCGGACGGACACCTCTAGGAGGTCACGGACATAGACGGGATCATTGATCGTGGCGACGTCATCCAGTTCTGAAATTCCGAGCTTGGAAAGGTTGCCAGTGAAGTCGTCCCACCCAACGCGCAAGACAGGTGCAGACGAGGGTGTCAGGCCAATATCAGAGGGGGCAATGGCCGTCGGGACTGCATGCATCTTGTCGAAATAGATAGAAGTGCCCTTCAGGTCCTGACGAACGCGAACGATACGCCCTACTTTTCGGATCTCGACTTCATCAAGGATCAATGCCCAATCGCCTGCCTTGACCGCAGTTTTGGAGCCCGCGGGTGTGACCACATCCACTACGTAATCGGAAGCTGAGGGTTCGGTGGGACGGATGACCCAGGCGGACATTTGACCGATCGGTGCTGATAGTTCGTCGCTCATATTTGATCCCTCAAATTTTCAAACTCGTCCTCTAAAAAGCTGTCGACGAGCTCATCTGTGTTGAAACCGTTCCTGGTCAGAATGTCGGCGATATCCTTGCCGGATACGATCTTCGCCATGGATCAGCCTTTGACTTTCAGGAGCGTCTCTTCGCCATCGCCACGCACGAGCAAATCATCTTCGGCAACAAGTGTACTGACGGCTTTCTCGAGCTCCTCAGGCGCGATTCCAGTTGCGGAGGCGGCCTGGTTCTTAGGCACCCACTTGCCATTCTGGTTGTACAGCCAATTGTAGAGCCGTTCGGTTGGAGCTTCGGGTTTCTCGACTTTGGGCTCTTCAACCGCTGTTGTAGGAGCTGGTGGGGCTAGATCCAGCGTTGGTGCTGATGCGACGGCTTGCTTCTTTTTGCGAGCAGCCGGGGTCTTTTTCCCGGGCTGGTCAACGTCGCCGTGGAGGCCTTGTTCTACCTCTTCCTGGTAACGTCTACGGTTCAATTCTGCCAGACGGCGGAGGATTTCCCGACGGGCCTCTTCAGAAATAGTGAAGCGCACACGATCATTTTCAGGTCGGTATCCCACCTCATGGAAATCATGCTCAAGGTCCAGATCATCCCAACCGTAGGCCGCCATAACGACCTCGTCAGACTTCACGATCAGCTCTCTTAGTTCACTAACTTTCCTTTCCAAATTACTTTTTGAATGAACATCATTAAACAATTTTGTTAATCCATAGTTTTGTTCGAGCATCAGTTCCCGTCTGGCGCTTCGGTACTTTTCCGCAAGTACACACAATTCAATTCGGTGATCTTTGGACGTGTGGGGTCTGGGAAAAGTTTCAAAAACATCACTTGGTGTATATCTAAGATCGTTCTTCATAAGTGAAGCGTAATTCCATGCAAAGGCAGTATGTATGCTGGATTGAAGAACTGAAAAATCTACTAGGGAATCGCTTGCAAAAACGATCAAGTCCAAGGTGAATACACTTGAATTTGGTACTAGCTCAACAACCAGATACTTGGATACCCTCGTTATGCAAATCACTTCCTCAAAAGTATTTTGATCGCCATTCCACCCGGTCGGGTGCGATACAAATTTCGATCCTCGACCTATCGCGTGATAAAGTCCTGGACGCTTCTCCGCGAATTGCCACCACCTTTGCGGTAATGGTTTTCTTTGCTTGTACTCACCATTTGGTTTTCGTTCCTGCCTTATGGGCTTCACTCTTTCCTCAATCCAATTCCACACGCCAACATAAGATTTCGCCTTTTCCATGGGCCAATCAAAGAAATTTATTGCAAATCGACTAGGTCTTTGCTGAGGATCGGTATTGAGATCCTTTCCATTTAGGAATGGAAATATTATTTCTCCCGCCCGCGGATCGGAGGTTATTAGTCCATTCGCTTCCTCAGCAGTGAGAACGAAACCCTTTCCCAGAACAATAGTGCCTTGGAAGGCGATACCTTCATTCTGAACAAGCCGTTCGGGGCTCCATTCCTCTACTCCTGTAAGAAATGGCGAGATAACTTCCACCGTTTGTCCTGAAAGTGTCAAGCTGCCCTTCCAAGTGCCCTTAAATGTATGGACTCGGCTGGTAATCACTGCCGCTGCACCCGGCCACTTTTCATTTGGATAAGCTGCAAAAATGACAATTCCCTGGCTTAGCATTGCCTCAAGGCCAACTTGTCGAGTGTCCCCTTCAGAGATCGTGTTCACCGCAAGAAGTCCAAACCCACCCTTGGTTCGAAGCAGGGATGCAACTCTCAAAAAGAAATATGCAACTAAGTCTGCCGAACCTTTTCGTCCCTCTGCTATTGCAGCGACCAGCCAGTCTCGAAAAGCCGTACCCATTGCGCCGGTGATTCGTTGACCTCCAACGAAAGGCGGATTTCCAACGAAAGCATCAAAGCCACCATTCTCCCGCCCAAACACCTCCGGAAACTCAAGCGGCCAATGAAACGGCCGGCGTGGCCGTCCATTCGGTTCGTCCACGGCAAGATCCTCGCGCGCCATGTGCTCGAGCGATACGGCGGCAGCCCCATTTTCGGCTGCTGCATCGTCCGAAAGTGCGGCGATGGTTTCGATCCGCGCATTGCGATCCTTGGCCTTTTTGTTGGCCAAAACGCCCCCAACGAATGCATCCCCAACCAGTTTGGGTAGATCCAGAATATGACGTGACTGGCCATCCAACCGAGCCATGGCCTCGACATCCGTGATGTCGCGCACCGGGATCTCTCGCAGGCGAGACCTCAATTCGGTAGCCTCTTCGACGGACTTGCGAATACTGCGTCCGAAGAGCCGCAACTGCCCCCTCTGCTTAGGGTTGATGTCGAGTTCGATCAGTTGTTCGAGGTTGCTGATCCCAAGCAGACTGTCACCACTCTTGAGATTGTGGTCCAGGAACCCGAAGGGCCGACCTTTGGCAAGTGTCGTCAGCCAAAGCGACAGTTTCGCGAGTTCGACCGCCAGCGGGTTCATGTCGACGCCATAGAGACATTTTTCGGCGATCATGCGCCGGGCAAGCGTGGCCCGTTCCTCAGGGTCGCGAGGAAGCGGCTCGGAGACGTCGTTGGCATCTTCCAAGACGTGACCTTCTACGTCTATATGCCTGCCCTTGTCCTCCTCGCTTGTCCAGGATTCCAGAAGCCGTTCCGCGAGCCACCTGCACACCTGGACCAAGAATGCACCAGAACCCATTGCCGGATCGCAAATCTTGAGGTCGAGGATTTCTGCAGGCGTCTTGAGCTGCCATTCGGCTCGGGGAACACCTTCGGCCGGGCCGCGGTAGACGACGGGATCAAGCGTTTCTTTGACGATCTTCTCGGTGAGGCTTTTCGGCGTGTAATGCGTCCCGGTTTCTCTGCGGTCCGATCCGTGCACGACGACGATCGCACCCTCGTGGTGAACGAGAGGAAAGCCCCACGGATCGGTTTCGATGAGGCGCACGAAGGGAAGGATACGATCCCGAAGCTCCGCGTCACCGCGACAAGAGGACAACAGGCCCGATACGTCATTTTGGTCGGTGTTTTCGGACAAGTCAGTGCCAACCGCGGTTGGGCTTCGTTCCGTCTTGTCTTGGAGAAGCTTGATCAGCGCGCCTTGCCCGCTTTCACGTGCCTGTTCGAGTTCGCGAAGCGCCGCTAGGCAAGTTCCGACATTGTTACTTGCTTTCAGCTGCAACGTAACGCCGTGCACGTGGTCCACGGTGCGCTCGAGAAGACCCTCGTAGACATGCCCGATCTGCTCGACGTCGAGCGCGCGGTAGGAGAGCGTTCGACCTTTGAACGTTTGGATGGCTTCGAGCAGCAACAGAACGGTCCGATCGTCGATCGGCAGTGGATCGGCGGGCTCGGTCCGCCAAGTCGTGCCCCTCTTGCGGCCCTCCAGAAATTCGAAGCGATCCGGATCGAAGAGCGAGCCACCCATGGCAGGCATGTGGAGATCCGGGTGCCCGATACCGGCATAGACAGCGCGAAACGTCGCCAGGAGCCGAGACCACGCCGACATGCGATGCTCCAAGACCTTTGCGTCTTCTTCTGCGAGTTGGGCCCTGAGGCTCGAAATGGCGTAGTGGGCGTCGTAGGTCGGGTCGCCAAGAAGTAGGAGCCCACGTTCTTCTGCAGATAGTACGAAGACCAAGCGCATCATCAGCGTCAGCCCGGCCTCGTAGATCGTTTCGGGCGGAATGCCCCTCAATAGCTCGCGGTTTCGGTCTTGGTCGGCACGATCAAGCGCACGCATCAGTACTTCGATGGCTTGGGCGACTTGCCCTCCCAGAGCATCGGTCACGTCACCCTGATGGGCAAGGGAGCGCTCGAAGAGGCCTGGCAGAGCGTCTTCTTCGGGGCCAGTGAGGCGACGAATCCCCAGAAGGCTCACGAACGCGCGGAGGGTCTCTCGCTCCTGACCCCAGAGGCGGGCATACCAGCTCGTGTAACTGGCGACGGATCCAGAGGGCGCATGGACGAGCATCCAACGCTCACCATTGGTGACGAGACCGATCGGGCATTCCGTCCGCCGACAGAGCGTCACCATGCGATCTGCCGGTGATGCCGCCAATCCATCCTTTTCGAAGACAGCGTCGAGATCAGTGTCGGGTGCGTAAGTCGCAATGAGCAGCAGCGGTACATCGGGTTTCGAGGGATCGACGATTGCGATGTCAGCTTCGAGATGTACGCCGTGCTCCGGGAGATCGGCCTTCGCGGTATCGGGAAGTGCTGGTCCTTTGCGAATGCACGTCTCGTCGAATTCCAGGGCCCCGGTCAGGACCTCGTCGATCCAGGCCTCATGAAAGAGAGAAAGGTCTGGATCACGGAGGTCGACGGCATTGCGCCACTCGTCATAGGTCGCCCTCAGTCTTTGAGGCACGCCTTGGTCGAGCAAATCCAACCCATCCGGGAAGGCCTGCTTCAAAACTGGTTCGGCGAGAAAAGGTCCCGAAACTTCGAGAAGGTTCAGCCAGTCTAGATCGACACTCATTGGACGGCTCCCTTCGTCATGCTTTCGGGCAGGATGACCAGAACGGCCACCGGGAAGGTATGTTCGGCGACATTGGCGTGGCGCTCTTCGATAACGCGGGTTTCGCTCTCGCGTTCCTCGGGTATGCGCGCGAGACGCGCCTCGAGTGCGGAAATGTCACGCGTCAATTGTAGGCGCTCGTCTTCGCTGAACAGCGACAACTGCTGAGGTTCTTTTTCTTTTTTCAGCTCGTCTTCGAGGGAGCGTTCCAGCTCGTCGAGGACTTTCTGGATGTCTGCGATTTCTCGTTTGCGTCTCGTGTCGATCGTATTGCGCAGGTTGCTCAAACGATCTTTCGAACGGGCCTCGACTGATGCGAGCAATGCATCGCGGTTGGTGTCGAAGCGTTCGGTGATCATACGTGCCACGTCCGCAGAGACCTCCGCCGGGCGAGAATCGTCGAGCATCGACCTGACGTTGGAGACCCGGTCTTCGCGCCGGAAGCCATGCGCTCGAAGGTATCCACCGGCTTCCGTCAGTTCTTCGTGAAGGCGATGATGATTGCCCCCGATGACGACCAGTCTAGAGACAACGAGGGCAACGGGTTCGGATAGACGATCGTCGGGCAGTGAGCGCACGGCCACACGTTCGAGCTTCTTGACGTCGTCACGGGCCCAGATCTGAGCACGCAAGAGGCGCAGGCTCATTTGCACCAGTTGGTGGTTGAGGTGCACCAACACGACATCGTCTCTTCCCTTGGCCACGTCGTGATCGAAGGTTATCGGGCGGACCTCGCCCGAAAACGGATGCTGAAGACCTTCGAGACAGCGTTGCCAGGATCCCGATAAAGCAGGCATTCGGAACGTGGTGCCGTCCGGTGCGCCCTCGAGAGAGACGGGCTCGAGATCCGGCCAATCTGCGAGACGCAGGGCCGTTCGCACACATCGTTCGACGTTTTCAGGTGAGAACCGTTGCAGGTCGCGTGTTTCCGTCAAGCGGTCGTGGAGCTTTTTCACGCGCTCTCCGAGATCTTTCTCGGCCCGCACGAATTGCTTCGATCGCGCGATGCGTGCCTCCGCGAGCGTCGTATCGAGCGCGTTGCGGCGGCCTTCCAGCAAGTCTGGCAGCTGTGGGGCAATCACCGGGTTCACGCTTCCCATATCGGCGCGCATCGTATCGAGTTTTTGAAGGGCCTTCAGGATATCCTGGCCGTGAGAGCCGTCGGCATCGACGGGGTGCCAAATTACGACCTCATCTGCACGCTGCCCATGTCGATCGATGCGGCCATTGCGTTGTTCCATGACGTTCGGGTTGTACGGGATCTCGAGATGGATCATCAGATGACAATGGTTCTGGAGGTCGATCCCTTCGGAAGCTGCGTCCGTTGCGAGCAGGATCCGAACGGGTGATCGGGACGGATCGGCTTGGAATGCGGCTTTGATTTCCTCGCGCTCGTCCTTGTCCATCCCTCCAAAGATCATGCGCAGTCGATCTCCACCGAACCCATGGCTCACGAGGATTTCCTGCAACCAGGTTTGCGTGGCGCGATACTCGGTGAAGAGGATCACGCGTTCCTCGGTCCATTCCCCGTCTTTCTTCAGATGGCTTTCCAACCACTCGAGAATGGCTTCAGCCTTTGCGTCTGAGCGATGCCGTGCACCGTTTGTCCAGCCGCTCAGCTTGGCGAGAAGGCGGCTTTCCGTTTCCGTCGGCGGACGCAGCCGGCGACCGATTTCTTCGAGTGCCTCGCTCTCTGCGGTCTCCCGAAGGTCATCGTCGTCGTAGTCTTCCCGTGTGCGGTCTATCACGCGCCGGAGGATCCGCTCGTCGAGTTTGCTCGATTTTCGTTCGGCCCGTCTGCGACCTTCGATCGTCTCAATGTGTTTTTCGAGGGTGGCTGCGAAGGCTGCCGGTGACGACGCCAGACGTTTTCTGAGGAGCTGGTAGACGAAGGCGCCTGCATGCCCCCCTGCATCGTTACCCGTGCGCTCGGCAATGTAGTCATCCAATAGTTCGCGAGCCGATCTTTCCTCTTCGGAATAAGAGACGTCGAGGGCCTCCAGACGACGCTCTGGATAGATCTTCTTGCCCTCGGCATCGACCAGATCACTCTTGAGGCGGCGGACCATCACGCGAGACAGTTGAGTCTCGTTGGGTAGAACGTTTCGGGCAAACCTCTGGTCGTCGAGAAGCTCGAGCAAAGCCGTGAAGGACTCGGTATATCCGTCGTGCGGTGTCGCCGTCAGAAAGAGTTTATGCTGGAAATGCGGGGCGATCAGGCGGACCAATCGTGTTCGCAGGCTCTCCACCGCCCATTTCCCGACCGTTGGTGAAACGTTGTGGGCCTCGTCGACGATCATGAGATCGAACTTGCGTGGATGCCCGATATGGGCGGGTATGGCATCTTTGAAGAGCCGCAATCCTTCACCTTGCTTCGCCCAGTCGATCGACGTGATCAACCGAGGGTAGGACGTCCAAGGGTTGGCGTGGAGCCCACGTTTGCGGCGTAGGGCCTTGACGTAGTCCGTGTCGACGATCTTAAACTCCAGGCCGAACTTCTCCTCCATTTCGAGACGCCACTTTTCCTGCAGCGAGGCGGGGCAAAGTACGAGCAAGGTGCGCGCTCGATGTCGCAGAAGCATTTCCTGAATAACGAGGCCTGCTTCGATCGTCTTTCCCAAACCGACGTCGTCGGCGATGAGGAGGTTTGTACGCGCCATGTCGATGGCCCGCACCAGCGGGTCCAGCTGATAGTCCTCGATACTGACACCACTTCGAAACGGCGACTGCAGATAGCCGCGGTCCGCATTTGTGGCAGCTCCCCACCGCACGGCGTCGAGAAAGGCTTGCAAATCGTCTGGGTCGTCGAAACCCGTCATCGTTGGCAGGCCAGCGCGCTCTAGGGTGTGGGCACCGGGTTCCAACTCCCAAATAACCTCGAGCTCTTCACCGAGCGCATCCTCGTCGATCGAAGCCAGGCGCACGCGGCTCTGCTTGGGCGCTCCGGGGCGAAGGGCGCTGCTATCGACATCAGCAACGATCCATTGGCGCCGCCGAACGTCGACCAATTGACCGACTTCTGGAGGAGCAAAGGAGATGGTTCGTTCGCCGGGTGCGGGCTCTATCGATGTCATACGCCGAACTCCAATGCTTCCATTATCCTGTCCGCCGCCTCCTCAGCGTCTTCGTGCTCCCAGACCCGTAAGACACGCCAGCCGGCTTCGGTGAGGCGTCGGTTCGTATCAAGGTCGCGCCTTTTGTTCGTCTCGATTTTGTCTCTCCAGAAATCGGCATTGCTCTTGGGGCTCGTTCCGTGTTCGGGACAGCCATGCCAAAAACAACCGTCGACGAAGATGGCTAGCTTTCTACGCCTAAAGACAATGTCAGCGACCCGCCGAGGTTTGGTCAGCAGTGGAACCTGCAGTCGATAGCGCAGCCCTCTGGCGTGCAGAGCCCGCCGAAGCTCTACTTCACAACGCGTGCCCTTCTGCCGCACGCGTGCCATTCTAAGGCTTGCTTCATGCGACGAGGGACTTGCGTTCACCATCTTTCGAGGCTCTCTCCTTTTTGTCAGGATGTGCTTGATACATTGTGCCGAGGTGCTGGTTGATGCTTTGGCCTATCACCTCCCCAAGCGTTACTGGGACTGCATTGCCTATCATTCGACCCAACGCCTTGAAGTGAATGGGGCCGCCGTCTGGGACAAAGGAATACGAGGTCGGAAAGCCCTGCAGAATTGCACCTTCTCGCAATGAGATTGCGCGCTCTTGATCTGGGTGCCCGAACCTTCCGTTGCCGAACCCGTAGTATTGCGTGGTCAGTGTAGGGGAGGGCGAATCCCATTCCATCCGTCCGTAAACGCCTGGATAGGTGCGACCAGTTTTCTTGCGATGGCATGCTGCGACAAGGTGTTCAGGCCAATCTCTCCAAGTCCCGCCTGGCCGAGATGCGCGTATTCGCTCTTCGTTGAGGGGGGAGAGCTTGGAGGCCGCATGCATGGGATCGGCATGGAAAGTTTCACCGTTAGAAATTGGAGGAAGCCCGCCGATTGCGTCTCGCACAGTTCGTCTGTTCTCAGGTTCTGGCGCGACGATCTCTATAGGCCCCAATCTTGAGGCGAGCAGCACCATACGCCGCCTAGTCTGAGGAAGCCCGTATTCGGTGCAGTCGACCACGCTTCGATAGACATGGTACCCTTGGTCCATCAGCGAGTTTGCGAAATCGTCGAAAACCTCATGCTTGGCGACAGTGGGGACATTCTCCATCGTCACTAGTTGGGGCTGCGTTTCTTTGACGAGGCGGTCGAATTGGTAAAGGAGACCCCAGCGAGGACTGCTCAGCACATCATATCTCTGGGAATAGGTGGAAAAGGGTTGGCAAGGCGCGCAGCCGGCCAGAACCCTGACCTCGCTATTCCCGTGCAGAGCGTTGAGCTGTTCTCCTGATATTTTGCTGACGTCTTCTTTGATGAATTTGGCGGAGTTGTTGAATTCGAATGGGTGACGACAGCTCTCTTCAACGTCGACACCTGCGACGACATTAATTCCTTCTTTTTGCAAGCCATGGGTAAGGCCCCCGGCGCCACAAAAAAGGTCAATGCACGTCACGTTCCTCATTCTACTTCTATCTCCTCAATCGCTTTCGGCCTCACGCCTAGGATTCATCGCCAGCCTTGCCGTTCCGGACCCATTCGTCGACCTCATCGGTCTTGAACTTCCAAAGCCTGCCCACTTTGTGCGCAGGCATTTCGCGTTTGGATATCCACCCATAAACCGTGTCTTTGCTGACACCGAGGTAGTCTGCGATCTCTTCGACGGAGAGCCATCGATCGGTCATGGTGTGGCCCTTCCAGGTCCAGCCTACTTACCTTGGTGCAATTCTTACACTCTGCTTCGCCTGAGTAAACCGGAATAAGTAGGATTAAGGCGGGTTTTGCAGAGGTTGAGGGGATTGCGGCAGAGGGGAGGAGGACGAGAGTTGCGATCAGTTGGACTGGGATTCTAAAGCTTGTCAGTTTCGTCCGCCCAGATTGCTCAGAAGACGACAACAGCCGACGCTGGCACTAGAGAGAGTTGGTCGCTGGAACCATCCCCTCCGCCACAAACCATTCGCGAACCCGAGACGAGGCCCAAGTGTGGGCCTTTTTTCTTTTTGGTTCAAAGGGGTTTAACGATGCCATCCGACTTTCG
>Ga0209121_10001577_pt1 | contig 23888 bp, 21 predicted proteins | sample Cruoilmetagenom3_FD_187292 | JGI IMG/M metagenome (GOLD analysis project Ga0209121, IMG submission 187292) | Oil polluted marine microbial communities from Coal Oil Point, Santa Barbara, California, USA - Sample 3 (SPAdes) (version 2) | ecosystem: Environmental > Aquatic > Marine > Oil seeps ... | reverse complement strand
GCTCCTGTGAAGGCGTCGGGCATTCCGAGCCGGGCGAGCGTGTCCGCAAGGGAGAATTCCGCGGTGAGTTCAAACCTCGGCATCCTTAAGACGAGCTTTTCCGAACACAACTGAGCCAGGATCACATCCAGCCGCTCGACACCGAGGTTAGCTTCGAAGTCCTCAAACACGCCGGCTCTGGGAAGGAGAATGACCATGGAGAGCGTATCCCCACTGTAAGGCAGCTCGATCGCTTGGTAGTTCATATCTTCCGTGTAGGGGAAACATTCTTGCATACTCATCATGGGGACCTTAGTCTGGCTTCCATCGAGCCGGTAGAAAGGCGCGAGTTCTGTTTTCTTCGCGTCGAATCGCAGCTTCCACGTTCCCTTGAAATAGATCGCGTTAGCGAGGACAAGGCGCGTGTCAGGGGTGACAGTCCCCGGCCCCATCAGATCCTCGATCTTTCCCTCAGTCTCCTCGCTGACCCAATTATTAATGTCCATGCGGGCTCCTTCTGGTGCACCAATGAAGTCGGCGCGACGCAGACCGGCATCGTAGCCTGTATCCAGTACCGCGAGGAAGTCCGGGAGGAAGGGGTAGCCAGCCTGGCCCCAGAGAGCGTTGGCGATAGTCAAGTTGATGTTCCCGTTGTGACCTAAAAGCCTTTCTCCTAGTGCATTGAACGCGGGGTGAAGACGGTCTTGCTGTAAGGTGAAATGGAGCGTCTCAGCCATCTCGATTGCGGTATTGTCGCGGGCACCGGCGTAGGTCATTGCCAGAGCCAGTGAGATGCTGTACGGGGAGAAGAAGAGGTTACACTCATTTCTTCTAAGGGCTTGATAGAGGTCGAATGCGAACCCGTTGTTTCCCGCGACCAACTCCTTAAGGGATGCTTCATTCACCGCGGGGGCCGTGCCGACTACAGATGCAAATCCCAAGAGTATGATTAGAAGAGCTCCGGCAAGAATATATCGCCTGGTTGAGAAAATCATTGTTTTACCTCCTCTTTAGGTTGCTCGAAACGTAAACAGATGCGGCTTGCTCGCATTCCCTGCACGATCGTAGAGTGTGACCTTCAACGTGACTTTCTGCCTGATATTGCAATAAATGCGAAACCGAAAGGAGCCGTTGGCTTCACCGTCGACATTGGGCTCAAAGCTAAATGGCGTGAAGCAAATTGCATCCACGACGTCGAACTTGACAGAGGTAATGTCACCGTCGGGGTCGTAGAAGGAGACATACCCGCGATTCTTCTCCCCATTTGCGACAATGGCACTCGGGAAATCGACGCCAGTTATACGAGGATTATGGGCAATATCTGTTCCGGACCCAATGGTGAATGGCACACTCAGTTGGTAGTTTCCATTGACGAATACATCCACCCGCCATTGGCCGCGCAGGTTTGAAGCTCGCCAATCCGCAACTCTGACGTATCCCCAGTTGTAGCGATCGGCACGCCGTTGACCTTGGTAGTACAGGACACCCGAGGGGTCGTAGAACCGCCACTCGATTTGGCGCCCTATGACCTCAGAGGCGACCTTGATCCAACAGACTGCCCACCGATCGCTGGGGGAGAAGGCCACCACACTGTCGATCGGCCGATTGTTTGCGATGTCATGGGTCATCTGGTGAGCCTCGATCAACCGATTTGCGCTTCCAGTGATAGATACCTCGATCCGCTTGATCTCATAGACACTACAGAGCTGTCCGGCTGTGATGCGAATCAGGTTGCGGCCAGGAGTGACCCACCGGCTCACCTCCCAGGTATCTGTAGTGAAGGCGTTGGGGGAGAAACCAGCAGCAGATGGGGCATAGCTTTGTGCGATGGAGGTGCCGTTCACAGTGATGGTCACTGGGGCAAAACCCTGACCTTGACAACCCGGTGCGTAAGCCGATCGATGCGTGATCGTAAGGCGCGTCCCAGATCCAGAAGGGACGTCAAACGCAACCTCCAGGTAGCTGCCCACGCGAACGAGCTGGAGGCACTTTGCTCCCTCAGTCCACCCTTGGGCTCTCCACTCATCGATACCTTGCCGAACAGTGCTACCATTCGGAAGTAAAGAGAAATCCAAGAAAACTAGCCCGCTGCCTGGGTTGGCAAATAAACCTGGATTGGCCAAGGTCCCATGCGTACCAAAGAGGATTAATCCAAACAGGATTGTAGAAAGCAAAATCGCAGTTTCTTTTCGGTGTGCCCTTTGCCTGTTCATCTTTTCTTCATCTCCGAGTGGGCCTCTACTACATTTACCCATGAGGTTCTCAGTCGGTTTCAGTTCAGCGATTAAGAAGTCATGGATTATACGATTTTGGTTGAGACGGAATCTTAACGCTACAGAGCAAGTCGCCTTCCTCTTAAAAGAAATTCGCCAATGTCCCCTATAAATCTCCCAGGAAAGCAATTTCGATCGACCGGCAACGCTATATTTTGCTTGACTCCCCGCATAGATAGAAGGAGGTAAGCGACATGCTAGAGGCCAGCCTGCGAAAAGAGCTCGTCATCCAGACGGGGAACCGGGTGGGGCTTCTTGCAGAGATGGCTCGCCTCTTAAGTGAAATGGGGATCAATATCCTTGCCGTTACTGTAGAGACAAAAGACGGCGGAGCCACTATCCGTTTAATCCCTGATGCTCAGCTCTACGCTCGGGATGCCCTGCGGGAGGCGGGGTTCCCTGTGGAGGAGCGAGAGGTGGTCATTTTAAATCTCCACAACCGTCGTCCAGGCTTTCTCTGTCGGGTGGTCGAGGCTCTTGCTCGTGAAGAGATCGACATCGAAGACTTGTACACGACGGTTTCGGAAGGCAATCCTAAAAGGTTGGTAGTCTTCACCTGCTCGAATAACGGTAAAGCAGCAATCATGCTACGCGGGCACTGATAGTCGCCTTTCTCTCGCCGTCTATTTCCCCTCCGTCACCGTGAACAGCCTCCCATCGGCCCGGCCAAATACCTCTTTAAAGTAGAACTCGTTCGCTGTGGTTGGGATAACATTGTAGGTCCCGACCTGTGTGGCACGGAAGCTGTACTGATAGGTGTAGGTACCCGCCGGCAGGTAATCGGCAAAGAGTACCACCTTTTCGTCGCGCATCTCACTGCGGCTGTACCAGCGCCACCACCACCAGTAGAACGGGAACCACCGATCGCTCTCGGTCTCACGGAAGAGCCCCGGTTCCTGCTCAAGCAGACTCGTCGTGGCGAGGCTTGTATCCACCGCCTCGCAGCCTGCCGGAAGCGGATCTTCAATAACTACGTAGTAGAGATCGTGCGGAGCGACGATGGTTAGGCGAACCTGAACCATCTCCCCCACGGCTGCGCTGTCAACTCCCTCGCACACTTCATCAAGCGGACAGTCGGCCGGAACATACTGACGCTGCACAATGATCCCCCGATCGAGCGGTTCTATCTCCTCCACCGGCAGGTAGACCTTGAGGTGCGCGGTGTAGTAGAGCCGGCCTTCGCCGGGGCCGCGGGAGATGGTGAGCCGATTTCCCATATCGGAAAGCAGGTCGGCCACGTCCACTCTCAGTTTAATCGGCTCCTGCACGACCTGTGGCGTGACGTGACCTGCGTCAAGCAGGGTGCTGTTCAAGTGCACATCATAGTCGTAGCGGCCGTGTAGTTCTCCGGTGACGACCATCCAGTCGGTGAGTGCGATGAGAGCCCAGGCCGTCTCCTGCGTCGTCTCCCAGATCCCATCCTTACGAGCGATCATCAGCCAGCGCACGACGTTTCCGATCAGGGCATTGTCTGAGTCGAGCTGAGCGAACGTATCGAGGATGACCGCGGTAGAGCGAGTGTCGGTGTTCATCGCCCAGAAGTCGTAGTTTGACTCCTCCCAGTGCGCGCCAGCGGCGCTTAGGATCGCGGCGTTCTGAATGTCGGAGAGTAGCGTCTGCACGCGGGTGTCGCTTGCATCAATCAAACTGAAGGTGAGGGCGAGGTAGGCGCGGGCGTAGTGGCTGAGCTTATTACGGGCGTCAAACAGATCCTCCGTTCGTTCGCTCGCCTGGGCCGTGCGACCGGCATCGGCGAGAACATAGAGGATCCACGCCTGGCGGTTAGCCTCGCGGTAGGAGTCAAGCTCGCGCGAGCCGACCAACTGGCCGGCAAGAAAGTCCAATCCGCGCCGCAACACGTTGTCTGGTACATCAAAGCCGACTTGTTGTGTCTTTGAGAGGGCAAAGACAACATATGCAGTAAGGTAAGCGCTTGATTCATCCGCCCACCACCAACCCCAGCCGCCGTCTGTATGCTGCTTCAAGGTCAACCTATCTAAGCCCTCTTCGACCAGCCCTGGCAGTTTCTCCTCCAGTTCTTTATCTTCGATACCAAGCTCGTGCAAGGCGCGATAGGTGAGCACATTGGGTAAAAATCGGCTGACGACCTGCTCGGTGCACTCGTAGGGGAAGTGTTCAAGGTAGTCTAGCCCCTCGCGCATCCCCGCCGCCAACGAGGGATCAAGCCTGATCCTAAGCTCACCCTGACGATCGTCGTACTTCGGCGGAAGTGCCACAACCTCGGTGCGGCTATCTGCGTTGGTCAGTTGTCCGCCGGTTCCCACGATCTCCGGTGCGGTGTAGCGGTAGACAGGAAGCGTCCCCTCAGGCCCGGTGGCAAGGCGCGGTCTTGCGGCATCGGAGTAGTTACCAGAGACGACGCTTAACGCCAGGTCCACATAAGGCACATCCTTCACCGTCGCCCACCAGCTCATCTTCACTTCCCCGCCGGCGGACACGTCGACCTGTTGCGTGGCCGTTTCCTCAAGCTTAAGGCCGGTGTAGCCGATCGTGACCTCGACGGTTCGCAGCGTGTCGGTGTTGTTATTTACGATGGCGGCAAGCTTCACCCGGTCGCCAACGACAAAGAATCGCGGCGTGACCGGTCTGATCAGAAGTGGCTTTGTGACCACAAGCTCGGTTGTTTCCTCGCCCACCTGCGTCTCTCTTGTGGCACCGACACCCCGGAAGACCCACGTGGTCAGATTGTCGGGAAGGTCAATCGTCACCTGTGCCGTGCCATCAAGGCCAGTGACGATCTTCGCGTTCCAGTAAGCGGTATCGGCGAACTCCTCGCGCAGATCGATACCGGCAGGGAGCTGCTCAGCGGCACTCCCCGGCGCTCTTCCGGCCTCCTCCTCAAGGGCCATGGCCGACGGTGGCACTGCTCCCGTCTCCGCACCCTTAGGGGCAAACTGCATTTCCTCATCGGCCAAGAGCTTGCCGGCCTCCTCCATCTGTTCGGCCACCAGTCGATTGATGGAGATCGATAATCCGCTCGATGTAATTACGCCCAACCCGCGTTGGCCGTAAAACGCTTGCAGGATCGCGTCAGGGATGCGGGGTTTCAGGGTGAGGATCGCCTTATCCACCAGATCAAGCGATAGAGTCGTCCTCACCGGTTCGCCTGTAGCGTCGGTGACGAGCACATCGCAAGTTACCTGCGACCCTGGGAGAGCCTGGACGGCGGAGGGGGTAAGGGTGATATTGAGCGTCTGTGGCACCGGTTCGACCTTAAGAGCGACGTAACCAACCTTGTAGCTTGAAACGGCCGGTGCGTCTTCGGTCGCTTTAAGCGCGGCCTCGCGGCCCTGGATCAACACCACACCGACATAGATATTGGGAACGTGATCGGCAGTGATCGGCAGCTGATACACAGTGCTGTTTGACTCCAGCAGCCGCACCTCATGGTGGAGGATACCTCCCCGTTCCACCGTGACAAGCGCCCACTGCTCACCAGAAAAGGGGCTGGGGATGAGGATCTCCGCAGTCTCGCCGGGTACGTAGGTGGCCTTGTCGCTTACAAGCGTAATACGGTCGTCATTGGTCCGCCGCCAGGAGACGGTCTCCGGTCCGCTGGCCCAGAGAAACAGGCTCGATTGCACCGTCCGCTCCCGCGCATCGCGCCCGCGAACGATGACCTTATAGGAACCGCCCTCTGGCGGGGTGAAGGTGACCACACCCTCGGCAGCGGTAGAGGTGGTGAGCCTCCCATTCGCGACCTCGATGTCTTTTGACTCCCACTCCCAGTGACCCCCGCCGGCCTCATCCTCGATATAGGTGTTTGACCACTCGCGTCGGTAGACAAGATACTCCAACTGCTGGTTTGGCAGCCGCTCGCCGCTCCAGTCCACGGTGATCACATCGACGCTCATTTCATCGCCAGCGCGACCGACGCTCTGCTTTGCCGCCAGCCCGACGTAGAACTCACCGCGGTGAACGACGATGGTGGCGCGACCGGAGAGGACCTGTCCGTCCTTGCCGTAGACCGTGGCCTCGACGATCAGTCGGCGGCTCCTCTGAGGCGGGTCAGCCGATGGATCAGCGGTCAACTCGGCTACGTTCTCAGGTAACTCTATCACGAGCCGGCCGTTGGCGTCGGTGTTACCAACCCCGCTCAGGATGACCTCGGGGGAAGCGTAGGGCCGCCACCACCAGCGCCAATACCTCCAGGGATCGTCGAGATCGCTGAACGTGTAGCGGCCAAACTGTGTGGGTTGGAAACGGTAGTCATCGGCGAGTACGTTCCACTCCACCGGCACATCCGCAACCGCACCGCCGAAGAAATAGCGCACGTCCACCGTCGCTTGGGTCGCCTCCCCGCGGGCGATCTCGTCATCATCTGTGGTAACTGTGACCTCAAACTCCGGCGGACGGTAGGCGGCCACCTGAAAGGAACCGCTGAACCTCGCTTCATCCAGCGTCGCCTCGATGTTGTACTGGCCCAGGGCCGCTCCTGTGGGGAGTACCAGCTCCCCTGCAAAGGCGCCGAACATGTCAAGGGGGAGAGTCTCCTCGTAGACCAGCTCCCACGCCGCATCGTGGATCGTCACCACAACGCTCTCTGAGAGCGGCAGTCGATAGCGCACATCATCCTCAGCGCGGATGATCCCCTTGAAATAGACCGTCTGATCGGGACGGTAGATAGGGCGGTCGGTGTAGATGTGCCCGCGCCAATCCTGTAGGTACCCCGCGTTAAATCCAAACTCCCACACGGAGATACCATCGTCCCACTGCGTACTTCCCAGGGTGAACGGCTTGCGCGCGAGCACGGTGATTCCGTACCACTTCTCCGACTGCGGCAGGTCTGCCAAGCCGTTGCTGTCGGTGACCGAGGCTGCGTACTCCACCCCATCGTCATCATAAGCACGGAGGATTACTCCGGGGACTGGCGCACCGCTGTCAAGGTCGGTCGCCCAGACGAGCACCTGATGTTCGTCGCTCTTGAGCGTCAGGTTAACCTTGCTTACCACCAGGAGGTGACGGTGCTGCCACCGGTTGTAGGAGACGCCGTTGGCACGCAGGTCAAGGCAGTAGACACCCGGCTCAAGGCTTTGGCCCTCTTCGGTCAACTCGACAGGAATGTAGCTCAGTTCATTCAGCGGCGCCTTGACGCTTAACGACCAGCGGCGGAGCTTCCCCTTGGATGAAGGAGCAAAATCATACCAGTCGTTCTGCGCCTTAAAATACTCCTCGATTGTGAGCTGGTACAGGGTGAGGTCGAGGTGCTCCGTGTTGCGGTAGGCGACGAACATCCGTGCGGGTTCGTAAGCGCTGTAGGTGCCGACACGGCCGGGCGCGTGAAGCCAGGCCGTTGGATCGAGCGGTCCGGTGCGAAAGAGCACGGTCATGCACTGGCCGGTAGTGTTGCCATAAGGGTCTGCAATGTTCGGTCCGATGTGTACAACGTAGTCGCTACTAGGCTGCGCATCGAAGTTAAGCACAAACGTGTTGTCCCAACTGCGAAAGTAGGTGTGAACCTTCTCGGGGGAAAGGGTGGGCTCCATCTCGATATTATCCATCACGGTGTCAGGATCGATCGGCGCGTTGAAGTGGATCTCAAAAGATGTGTAGGGATAGGCATCGCGTTCACCGTCCGCAGGATCGGTAGAGACGATGCGCGGCAGCGGGACGGTGGTAAAACGCCACGTATAGTCATCCAGCATTCCCAGACCACCACTGGCACTAGTAATGCCTGCGCCCAACGAGACAACGTATTTCTGGTCAAAGTCAAGCCACTCATTGGGTGTGAAGGTAAGCGTGTTGCCCTCGATGTCAAAGGTGCCCGCCACGCGCTGTACCAGAAGCTCGCCCCAAAGGCTTGTTCTCCTTAAGGTGAAGCGCTCTTGTGCGCTTGGAAGGTCGATCGGCATGTTAAACGTGATCTTAATCGTCGTATCTACAGGGACGAGTTTTTTTCCTTCATCAGGGCTGACCCAGACCACATCCGGCGGCTGTGTGGAGAAGGTCCAGAGGTAGTCCTCCGCCAGTATTCCACCGGTCGTGTCGGTCAAACCTGCAGCGACACAGGCCGTGTAGGTCGTCCCACCGGCCAGGGGCTCGCTTGGGGTGAAGAGATAGATCGAGGTATTCAGCCACTCGCCTTTACCCTCGATCCCCGGGTTAAACACCACCGGATAGGGAAGGGCCGCATACGCAGGATCGGAGACCGCCATCAAGGGCACAACTGGACGATTGAAGATCACGGTGATCGTAGAATCGGCCTCGGTCTCCTTTGTACCAGGAGCGGGTATGACCTGTGTGACTTTAAGATAGCCGACGGTACGAAAGCAAAACCTGTAGGCCTCCTTCAGAGGGTGTCCCTCGGGATCGGTGGCCGCGGTGCTCAGGATGACCTCGTAGGTCTGATCCCGTGCCAGCAGGGAGGCTGGGCTGTAGCAGAGAGTCCGCCCATCCGGCCAGGTAAAGGTGCCCGCCACATACGGCAAGAGCGAGAACGCCACCTCCACAGAGGCGCGGTCCATCGGCCGGTCAAAGACGAGCTTGATTGCGCCATCGAGGGGCAACTCCTCACCCCGCTCTGGCGTTCGTTGAACCACAATCGGCGAGGCGCCGGCGGCGGGAGATGCGGTCGTTGCCTGGGTTCCCAACCCCCAGATAGTTATCAGGAAGCTAACTACGATAACCGTAACAAATACTCTCAGTAGTCGTTTGATGCTCATTATCTTCTCCCCCTTGTTCTTCGAAACAAAAAACACGTCTCTACTTTCCTAAAGTACCGCGAATGCGCGTACCGTGCAAATACGTGAACGCTACCCTAATTAACACATTGGTAAGGGTAAGGTTTCGTTGGGAATGGAGAACCCGCGGGTTTGTAGAGACTCCCCAATGTCCGCTTAAAAACACCCAAAGAAAGAGACTTCGATCAGGAGACGCTTCTATATTCTGGTGGACTACAAGGGGAGAAGGAAGTGAACGGAGTGCGAGACGCCCGTCTGAGAAAGGAACTCGTTATCCGGACGGAGAACCGAGTGGGGCTGTTGGCAGAGATCTCCCGGATCCTTTCGGAAATGGGGATTAACATCCTCGGCGTCACCGTACAGACGGAAGGCGACAGCGTGGCTCTCCATCTACTTGTCGATGCTCATCTCTACGCTCGGGACGCCCTGCGGGCCGCGCAATTTCCGGTGGAGGAGCGGGAGGTCATCGTCCTTGAACTCCGCAACTACGCGGGCTTCCTTTGCAAGCTAACCATGGCCCTGGCACGTAAAGACATCGACATCGAAGACCTGTACGCAACCGTTCCGGAAGGCAGCCCCAAGGCTCTGGTAGTCTTCACCTGTTCAAACAATAGCAAAGCCGTGCTCATGCTGCGTGGTGGCTGAGCTCCAGCGTAAACGGCTCCTTCTGCCGGAGGTCGTCTCGTAAGCCTGCGCGAGGATGCTATACCTCCTTGACCATCTCGTGGGCGCCGTTGAAGCCAAAGGGGCGGCAAAATAAGGGCACGATCATCCCATGGACTAGCCTAAGGAACACCATCATCCCTATGTTTAATTGATTGCCCAGAGTCCCAATGTGGGCTCAGAAGAATCCCAACCGGATCCCGACGATTAGAGCGAGGCTGGCGATGACGCAAGTGCCGAATGTCACCACGGGGCCTTTCTTAAGCCATGCACGGAAGGTAAGTGGAGTCCCAGCCTCCTCACTTATGGAGACCATCACCACATTCGTCATCGATCCAATCGGCGTCCCATTCGCCCCAAATCCTACACCCAGCGCCAGCGCCCACCAAAGCGGCTCAACCCTGACGCCATGGGCACCAAGGGCACCAAGGATCGGGAGCATAGCAATGGTAAATGGGATCCTGTCCACAAGCGAGGCCATGATGGCGCTCATCCAAAGGATCACGAGCGCTGTTACCTCGACCCCATACATCGTAAGGCCCAAAATGGCCTTTGTGATCAATCTCAGGAGGCCGCATGCCTCTAATCCACCAACGATGACGAACAGCGAAACGAAAAAAAGAATCACGTCCCACGGCATATCGCCCAGGATTTTTCGCAGCGGAGGCCGTATCACCAGAAGGCCAAGCGCCGCTCCGATAAGAGCAACAAACCCGGGTTGTAGCCCAATCCGGTCATGGACGAAGAAAAGAACAATGGTCACCGTAAGGATGCCCACCATTCGTCGCGCAGCGGAGGGATGGACCAACGCCTTGCGCTCATCCATCTCCTCAAGGCGAGCGAGGTTGCTCGGCGGCTGTGAAAGTTCTTTCCTAAACATGAGCAGCAGCAGCGCCTGGGTTAAGAGCCAAGCAAAAAATGCAACTGGTGCTAGATGAATAAGGAAATCGGTGAAGCTCAACGAGGCTGCTGAACCAATCAAAACATTCGGCGGATCCCCAATCAGGGTGGCCACACCCCCGATGTTGGAAAGGAGAGCTTCGCTCATCAGCAACGGGAGTGCAGTGATCCCCAGGATGTCGGCAAGGAGAATCGTCACTGGAGCCACGAGCATGATCGTAGTTACATTGTCTAGGAACATCGAAACCAACGTAGTAAACAGGCCAAGAGTGAGCATTAGCCGCCACGGGCTTCCCCTCGCCAGCTTGCCTACCTTGATAGCAAGGTAGGGGAAAAATCCCGTTGTCTTGAATATTTCCACCACGATCATCAGTCCAAAGAGAAGCGCCAGGGTGTTAAAGTCGATTGCCGTAACCGCCTGAGATTCGCTGTAAATGCCAAAAGCGATCCCCACAACTACCATTAGCACTGCACCAGCAAAGGCAACGATCGCACGATGGAACCGCTCCCGGACAATCCCGACAAATGTCAAAAGGAAAACAAAACCTGATAGGACAAGAGGCAAAACAGATATATCATCCATGACCGCAGCATATTAGCCCAAACCAACTAAGCTAAGCAATGCCAAATGACCGCGCATACGCCGCTTGCCCTGTACACCGAATTCCTTGAAAGAGCGGCTTTGCTACCCGCCAATGACTTTTAGCAACGAAGCGTGTTTGCTCTCGATCCGGCCTTTTATCTTACGCGCACCGGCTGGGCCGACGAGCTCGCTCGAACCCGCGAAATCTGTTTCTCTTCCTTCCCGACCACATGCTGAAGAACTAGGTGGTCGTATAACGTGACGACCCTTATATCTCTTCGCCAAGGTACAGTTTGAGACTTTCGGTTCTTCAACAACGAAACATCCATGCCTAGCCAGTGTTTAGATGGTGAGGCAATGTGTCCGATTGATCGCAGGAAGCCCTGTGCCTATAATCACGCGGTGAGCGGGGAGTGGCGCAGCCTGGTAGCGCGCCTGCTTTGGGAGCAGGAAGTCGCTGGTTCAAATCCAGTCTCCCCGAAAAGGAATGGTGATCTTCAGGTGAGCGACACATCAGCATATATCTCCCTTTACCGCCGCTTCAGGCCGCAGCGTTTCTCCGAGGTGGTCGGCCAGGAGGAGATCGTTCGCACGTTGCGAAACGCGGTGATCGCGGATGAGGTAGCGCACGCGTACCTCTTTGCCGGGGAACGTGGGATCGGCAAGACCTCAATCGCCCGTATCCTCGCACGCGCGGTCAACTGCCTTAACCCACAAGGGGGAGAGCCATGCAACAACTGTACCAACTGCAAGACGATTCTTACCTCTCGCTCTTTGGATATCCTGGAGATCGACGGTGCCTCCAACCGGGGGATCGACCACATCCGCCGCCTGCGCGAGGAGGTAAACTTCGCCCCCACCGACCTAAAGACAAAGGTTTACATCATCGACGAGGTTCATATGCTGACCAACGAGGCGTTCAATGCTCTTCTAAAGACTCTGGAGGAGCCACCACCGCATGTCGTATTCATCTTCGCCACCACGCAACCGCATAAGGTCCCACGGACGATCGTCTCCCGCTGCCAGGCGTTTGACTTCCGCAAAATTCAATCGGAGAAGATCGCCGCCCGCCTCGCTGAGATCGCCCTAGCTGAGAAAATTACGATCTCCAAGGACGCACTCCATCTCCTCGCCCGCAAGGCCAATGGAGGGATGCGTGATGCGATTGTAATGCTTGAACAGGCAGTGAGCTTTAAGAGCGGGGAGATCACCACAGAGGCGCTTCTAGAGATGCTTGGGCTGGTCGGCCATGAGGTAGGCGAACTTACTTTAAAGGCAGTTGAGACAGGGGACCGCAAGACCGTCCTTAAGACGATCGACTCGCTCGTCGAGCGAGGGAAGGATCTCGAGGTCTTCCTCGACGATCTGGTCGGGATCCTGCGCGACCGGCTTGTCCACGGCGGCGATACCGAAAAGCGTGATATCCGGCTTTGCCGCGGCCTGCTCGACATTAAGCAGCAGTTGTACCGCTCGCTCGACCGGCAGATCCTCCTTGAAATTGGCCTTCTCACCCTGATGGACGAGCTTGGGTCACATCCGCAGCCTCCCCTTCCCGAGAAAGCGCCAAAGTCTACCGACAAGGAACCAGACCAAAAAACAGGTCCCCCGCTCCTGGAAGGGACGGGTTTACCGCAAGCCGCGCCTGAAGCGGTGTCACACCGGAAAGAACCGGCTACACCCGACTCGGGGGCCAAAGTAACTGCCCCCACAGAAGAATCGCACTCAGAGACATCCGCAACGCCTGAAGCAGAATCACCCGCCGCTACTGAGGAGGCAAACTTCACCGGTCACTGGAAGAAGATGATCGAGGAGATCGAGCGCGAGCGGATCGCCATCGCTGCCTTCCTCTTTGGGGGAACTGCGCGCCTTTCCGGTAACAAGGTGACAATTGCCTTTCACCCTGAACACAACTTCCACAAGGAGAGCCTGGAGAAGTCTGGGAATCTACAGTACCTGGCGGGGATGGTCCATCGCCATCTGGGAGATCAATTTAACGTGGATATTGAGTTCGATGACGGGGTAGTGCGCAAGCCTGCCTCCCGGAAGAAGCTGCTGGAAAAGGCACAGCTTGTTTGTCAAACATTTAACGGAAAGATTGTCAAGGAGGGATGATGAAGGGGATGGGGAACCTGGGGAACTTGATGAAGCAGGCGAAGAAACTCCAAGAGGAGCTTGAGAAGAAACAGTCCGAGATTGCGGCGATGAAGGTGGAGGCAAGCTCCGGTGGGGGGATGGTGAAAGCAACGGTGAACGGCCGCGGGGAACTGTTAAACCTATTGATCGAAAAAGAGGTCGTCGACCCAAACGATGTGGAGATGCTCATCGACCTTTTAATCGCCGCTGTGCAAGAGGCGCAAAAGAATGCGCAGACCCTTTCCCAAGAGAAGCTAGGACCACTGACACAGGGGATGAAACTCCCCGGAATGCCCGGCCTATGATCGCCCCGTTGGAAGAACTGATTGAACGGCTGAAGTCCCTTCCCGGGATCGGTCGCAAGAGTGCCGAACGAGTGGCCTTTCACCTGCTAAATGCGCCAGAAGCGGAAGTAACTGGACTCGCCGAAGCGATCGGTAGAATTAAGACCACGGTGCACCGCTGCCAACGCTGCTACAACTTCGCCACTGGGCAGCTGTGTGAGATCTGCTCTAACCCCAAGCGCGACCAAGAGATGATCTGCGTAGTTGGGCAGCCTTGGGAGATCCTGAAGCTCGAACGAACCGGGGAGTTCCGCGGGCTCTACCACGTTCTCGGAGGATTGATCTCGCCGATGGACGAGGTCAGCGCCGCTGACCTGACTATCGACGCTCTCCTCGAACGAATCAAGAAAGAGGGAATCAAGGAGGTCATCCTTGCTCTGGAACCAAAGCTCGATGGTGAACTAACAGGAATGCACATCGTCTCACTCGTCAAGCCGCTTGAGGTGCGGATATCCCAGATTGCGCAAGGGATACCAGTAGGTCGCGACCTCGAGTTTGCGGATGAGATTACCCTTGGCCGCGCCTTGCGGGGGAGGATCGAACTGTAGCAGAAGCACCAAAGCTTAAGAAAGCTCGCCGCCCTTGACCTAAAAAAGCGCTCGACCACTCTTCCAGTCTCTCACTCATTGTAAAAATGCACGTTCTAAGCGCTTGAACGCCCGCAGCTCCTCAGTCTGGTTGAGCTTGGCGCGGCGGATCGCTCGGCCGAGGAGTTCGATCGAGCTGTCGTAGAGATCACGATCAACCGGGTAAGGGGTACCGTCTTTCCCCCCGTGGGCAAAGCTGTAACGAGCCGGGTCGTCAAAGCTTGGAGGTTTCCCGTAGACAATCTCAGAAATCAAGGAGAGAGCACGCAGTGTCTTTGCTCCTACTCCTTTAAGGGTGAGAAGCGACTCGAACCCTTCCGGTTGTGCCTGGTAGGTCTTGAGGAAGATCCGCGCCAACCGCCCTGGATCGATATCAGCGAGCATTACATCGTGTCGACGGGGTAGGGCGAGAGTCTTTAAGTGATAAAGCTCGGAGACGAGTTGCTGCGGGCGTTGTCGAGCGATCTTTGCGCTTGCTCGCCGTGTCCCTTCGCTCTCCCGCGCCACAAGGTTAAGGGTTGGACTACGCCTGTCACAGCAGATGGCAGCATGTGGCTCGCAAACAAAGTCCTTAACGTCCATGGATAGCCAGTGGTAACGACGGGCCATCTTCGTCCCTATGTTCATCCCCTGCTGCACTACCGCCCAGTTTCCCTGTGCATCAAAAAAAAAGACATGATGGTAGATCTGGTAGCCATCCTGCACGGCGGCGCTGTCCACCTTTGCTGCTGTGCGACTCGAGTAGACGAGGGGTTCGGCGTCGATGCCAGTTCGCTCTCCCCAAACAACGATCTCCGCGGGGGTCTTGCGTGAGGTTGATCCTTTTCCTCCGGCAACAAACAGGCCAAGTTCCTCCTCCTGCCCTTTGACTCCCTCCTTGATCGCGCCGCAGGTGGTAGTCGTAAGTCCGCTTGAGTGCCAGTCGAACCCGAGCACACAGCCAAGGGCCTGAAACCAGAACGGATCTGAGAGGTGCTTTAAAAGTCCGGCTGGCCCGTATTCGAGGACGATCACCTGCACGATCTCTCCAGCAAGCTTTTTCATCCGTGAAAAGAGCCACCGCGGGGCACTTCCGTAATGTAAAGGAAGATTGGCCGTTCCCGTTTTCATACGATTCACTATACCACACCACCCTCAGACGGTCGAGGAAACTTGCGCACGGCCAGTTCTATACTTATAGTCGGACAAAGATCAGCTAAGTCGACCGAGGGGGTGAGCGTGAGCGAAGAGATCACGCTGCTGCTCACAGTGCAGGAGAAGGACCAACAGGGTGTAGATCTATCCTTGAAGGTTGAGCGTCTGGAGGAGCAGAAGATACAAGTGCAGCGCAGGCTGGATGAGGAACGAGCAGCGGTCGACCGGGTCCGACAACAATTACAACAGTTGGAGCACAATAGCCGCCTGAAGAACCTTGAGGTCGACGACCTTGATATGCAAATTCGTGAGTACCAGAAGCGCCTGAATCAGGGGATCATCAGTTTCAAGGAGATGGAGGCACTCCGGACGAAGATCTTAAACCAGCGGGAGCGGATAAGCGAGATGGAGGACGAAGCCCTCGCCCTTATGGGCGAAATAGAAGTCACAAAAACAAGGCTAGCAGAGGAGGAGAAAGCACTCGGGGAACGTGAGAGGGAATTCACCGCCCGCAGCCAAGAGATCGCCTCACGTATTGCGCAGCTGAGGGAGGAAATCGCCTCCTGTATGGAAGAGCGGGCCGAAGTCGCTGCGAGGATCCCCGCTCATCTTCTCACCCGCTACGAGAATCTGCACACCAAGTTCAACGATCCAGTGGTAACAATCGTAGGTGGAACCTGCTCAGGATGCAAGCTCAAGGTAAGTGGCAATGCGATCGAACGAGCTCGAAATGGCGCGGAAATCGTCACCTGCGAGAATTGCTCGCGCATTCTCTACATCCACTGATCCGCCCGATGAGGGTCACGATCCTCCTTGCTATATTCATCGGGATTGCGGTGGAAACACATTCCCTTCCCCTTCCCATCGGCCAGCTATCGGATTATGCGAACGTTCTCGATCGTCACGGCCGTGAGCGAATATCCGCTTTAATCGAAGGGGTTAAAAATCAGTTTGAGATTGAGATCTACATCCTCGCTAGCTGGGAGGCGTCCTACGAGGATATCGACCGCTACGCCTACGCTCTGCTTCACTCCTGGAACCTCGCCCACGGGAAGACCGTGCTCGTCGTTTTTCTCAAGACGGGTACAGACTGGGAAGTGAAGGTCCTCGCTGGCGAGAAAACCGCCGCTACCCATCCTCAGCTTGCTCGTAATGTGGAAGAAGGGATCACGGACCTTGTTGACTACCACCGTATCGAGGAGGCGATGGTTGATCTGTTCGCGGTCCTCGAACGCCAGCTGTCGCCAATAGTTCCTTCTCCCCAGCCCGCGGTGCAGAAACAAGGAAGTCGGGTTCTCCCGGTTCTACTTCTGATTCTCTCCCTTGGCCTTCTCGCATTCTTCATCCATCGGCGGATCTGCCCGCGATGCGGACGAATTCTGTGGGTTCACAAGAGTAAAGCATTCGGCCCACACGGGGGAAACAATGTGGTATACTATTGCCGAAGGTGCGGTTACTCTCGCACCAAAAGGGGAGAGGGCTAGGTGGTCGCGGAGGGAGACCCTTTCGAGGGTTCCTCTGAGGAAAGTCCGGACTCCACAGGGCAGGCCACTGGGGAAATCCCAGCGGGGGTGACCTCGGGAAAGTGCCACAGAGAACAGACCGCCGATGGCCATGTGGGTATTTTCCGCGGGCACAGGTGACGGTGAAACGGTGGTGTAAGAGACCACCAGCGGCCTGGGCGACCAGGCCGGCTTGGTAAACCCTGGTCGGAGCAAGGCCAAGTAGAAAGGCATCTGAGGGCTGCCCGCCCGAGCCTTTGGGTAGGCCGCGCAGATGAATGACCCCCCAGGACAGAATCCGGCTTACAGGCCCTCTCCCTTAATCATCGGAGAAAACGTGAGAAGACAAAGAGTGCTATGGGCCATCCTCCTCCTTTTCTATGCCGGTGCAATCTTTATCCTCTCAAGTTTCCCGTTAGAGGCAGGGGAGCCACTCGTCCCGTTTCCACACGGAGATAAACTCCTTCACTTCTTGGAGTTCTTTGTCTTCTTTGTCCTTTCTTGGAAGGTCCTGCCGACCCGGCGTCGGCTGTTCTCCTCCTTAGTACTTACCGCAGTCTACGCAGGAAGTGATGAGTTTCATCAGTTCTTCATCGTCACCCGGGCAGCAAGTCTCTTGGACTGGCTTGCCGATCTCGCCGGTGGGGCGGCTGCTGCGGGCTTAATCGTCCTTCTCGTCCGCTTTCCCTTGCCCTTGTCTGCTAGAGTACGTATACTTAAACGGCAAGACTACGATAAGGAGGGATAGGGATGTTCTGGGGACTCCCATTCTTTATGGGGCCAAGTATTCTGATCTTGCTGCCAGCGCTGGCCTTGGCAATCTACGCCCAGTACAAGGTGCGATCGACCTATTCGCGCTATTCTCAGGTGCAAACTGCGAACGGGACCAGTGCTTCGCAGACTGCGAAACGGATCCTGGAGGGAGCGGGGGTCAGTGATGTCGCCGTTGAGGGAACCCGGGGGAAGCTCTCTGACCATTACGATCCACGGGGAAAGGTATTGCGTCTCTCCGATCCCAAGTCGGTGTCGGTTGCAGCGGTCGGTGTGGCAGCACATGAGGCCGGCCACGCTATTCAGCATGCGCGTGGATACAAACCGCTCGTGCTTCGTACGGCGATAGTGCCCCTAGCAAACTTCGGATCACAGCTTGCCCTCCCGCTATTTTTCGTAGGGCTGATCTTTCACTACCAAATGCTTGTCACCGTCGGGATTTTCGCCTTCTCTCTCGCCGTACTGTTCACTCTGGTGACCCTCCCAGTGGAATTCGACGCCAGCCGGCGGGCGGTCGTCGCCCTCCGCTCGAGCCTCCTGGTAAATGAAGAGGAACTAGGAGCAGTGAAGGAGGTTCTGTTTGCCGCTGCGTTAACCTATGTCGCCGCTGCAGCAATGGCCGCACTACAGCTTCTCATGCTCCTATCGGTAAATAGAAGACGATGAAACTTGCCCCGTCGCTCCTTGCCGCTGATTTTGGACAACTGCGGCAGGAGGCAAAAGAGGTTGAGCCTCTCGCTTCTTACTTTCATATAGACGTGATGGACGGCCACTTTGTTCCTAACCTGACGATCGGCCCACCGGTGGTCAACTCCCTTCGTCGCGGCCTTCAAAAGCCGTTTGACATCCACTTGATGATCGACCACCCCGCGATACACGCCCCCCACTTTGACGTAACCCCCGGTGACTTCATCACGTTTCATGTTGAAGCAAAGGACGATCCCATCCTTACGATCGACGTAATTAAGAAGATCGGCGCGAATGTCGGAATTTCACTGCGACCAAAGACGTCTCTTGAGGCGATCTTCCCTTACCTCGATGAAGTTGCCCTTGTCCTGGTGATGAGCGTGGAGCCAGGGTTCGGCGGGCAGGCATTCATGCCGGAAGCCATCGAGCGGATCCGCCGCCTCCGCCGAGAGATCGGTGATCGATCGATCATGATCGCGGTAGATGGAGGGATCGGGCCACAGAACGTCCGTGATGTCGTGGAAGCCGGAGCACAGCTCATCGTGGTCGGTTCGTCAATCTTTAAACAGGAGGACCGCTTGGCAGCGATGCGTGCCCTGCTGGAGACGGCAGGATGACCCCCAACGAACTCAATGAACCCAATGGACCCAACGAACTCAATAAACTCAACGAATGACGGGCGCTTTATGGAGATCGCCCTTGAGCTCGCTGAAAGAGGCGAGGGGAGTGTCAACCCAAACCCGATTACCGGCGCACTCGTAGTTAAGAACGAAGTCATAATCGGTCGGGGTTATCACAAGGCGTTCGGAGGGCCGCATGCCGAGGTGTTTGCCCTAAAGGAGGCCGGAGAGAATGCCCGTGGGGCCACCTTGTATGTGACCCTTGAGCCGTGCTGCCATCACGGGAAGACCCCTCCTTGCACGCGGCTAATCGTTGACGCAGGGATCAAGCGGGCAGTGATCGCCTGTCGGGATCCTAATCCACAAGTCAACGGACAGGGAATTAGCCACCTGCGCGAGGCAGGAATCGATGTCACAGAAGGGGTATTGGAAGAGGAGGCAAAACGGTTAAATGAGATCTTCTTCAAATTTATTACCACCCACCTTCCGTTCGTACAGCTTAAACTCGCCATGAGCCTCGATGGAAAGATCGCCACCCGAACAGGGGATTCGAAGTGGATCACAGGAGAAGCATCCCGGAGGGAGGCACATCGGCTCAGGCGAAAGTTTGCCTCTGTCTTAGTCGGTTTAAAAACAGTGACCGTCGATGATCCCAGGCTCACTGTGCGCCACGTCTTCGGCAAAGATCCGATCCGCATAGTGCTTGATGGACAAGGCAAGATCGCAGTTGAGGCAACGCTCCTTCACGAAGAAGGAAGGACGATCATTGCCACTGCCGCAATGTCCCAAGACAGAGAACAAGCGCTACTTAACCTGGGGGTGGAAGTATGGCGACTCCCCAAAGACCAGGGTCGGGTTGACATTCGATCGTTGCTTCAACGCCTCGGCGCGGAAGGCATCGATTCGGTTCTAGTAGAGGGCGGCGGTGAGACGGCTGCCTCGTTCCTTAGCGCTCGCTTGGTGGACAAGGTTTCGCTCTTCATCGCCCCGATCATCATCGGTGGCCGCAATGCAGTCCCTGCGGTGGGGAAAATCGGCAGTGAATACGTCTTTGAAGGGATCCGGCTGCACGATATCGAGGTAGAGCAAGTTGGCCAAGACACTCTCTACACAGGCTACCTTGAAAGGAGGAAGAAATGATCAAACGCTATGCCCTCCCACCGATGAAGGAGTTGTGGACATTAAAGGCTCAATACGAGCGGTGGCTGGAGGTGGAACTCGCCGCCCTTGCTGCAATGGAGAAACTCGGGGAAGTTCCTGCCGGAACGTACACATCCGTTAAGGGCGCTGTTCGCGTCGATCTTCCTCGCGTCGAGAAAATTGAATCCGAGATTCACCACGACCTGCTTGCCTTCATCCGCTCCTTAGAAGAGCAGGCCGGTGATGCCGGCCGATACATCCATCGTGGCCTCACCTCGTCTGACGTGAAAGACACCACCCTCGCACTTCAGATGTGCGCTGGACTAAACATCATCTTGGAAGTAGCGTATCGACTTCAGGAGACACTCCTTAAAAAGGCACGCCAGCACCAGGACCTAGTGATGGTTGGCCGAACACACGGGATGCACGCTGAGCCGACGACGCTCGGGCTCAAGTTCTTCCTTTGGCATGAGGAGGTCGCCCGTGACATCCAGCGCCTCGAACGGGTACTTAAAACGATCTCAGTGGGAAAGATCTCTGGCCCGGTGGGGACCTACTCGCAGGTCTCTCCTGAGGTGGAGAGGCTCACTTGCGAGAACCTCGGCCTTCAACCGGCGAGGGTGTCAAGCCAGATCCTCCAGCGCGACCGGCACGCCGAAATGATAGCAGCTATTGCGATCGCGGGGGCAACGTTGGAGAAGATCGCTCTGGAGATCCGCAACCTCTCGCGCAGCGAGGTCGGTGAAGTCGAGGAGCCAGTTCCAGAGGGCTCCTCCTCTATGCCCCACAAGCGCAACCCGATCACCTCAGAGCGCATCTGTGGACTGGCGCGGTTATTGCGGGGAAACCTTCAAGCGGCGTTGGAGAACGTTGCCCTGTGGCACGAGAGAGATATGTCTCACTCCTGCGTCGAGCGAGTTATCATTCCTGACAGCTTCCTCCTCGCCCACTACATGCTTGTTAAGATGACCACCCTTATCGACCGGCTTGTGGTCCATAAGGAGCAAATTCAAAAAAACCTCGATCTGACAAAAGGAGCGATCTATTCCCAGATCCTCCTGATTGAGTTAGTCAAGCGCGGAATGGCGCGAAGCAAAGCGCACGAGGTGCTTAAGGCGGCGTCGAAGCGAGCACTCGACACAAATACATCGCTTCTCTCCTCTCTAAACGATGATCCCCAGGTAGTAGAGCTCCTGAAAGAGCAAAAGATTGACGAGGACGCCCTGCTTGAACGGCTACGCGCCACTAGCCACAGAATTATCGGGCATGAGTGAAACACGCCTTTTCTGAGCGGTGGAGTGGGTGCCCTAGGCTTGTAATCAGATCCTACACTATACCCAACCGTTTGATGGACCTTGGGAGTCCCTATCATGAGTGTGGGCGCAGAATATGAATGAAGCACTCCTAGTACATGTGGAAGCCCTCGCGCGAGAGATCGGCCCGCGGGGGACAGGAACAAAAGCAGCGGCGCAAGCGGCGCACTACGTCCGTGAACAGTTACAAAAGCTCGGCTTGGCAGCAAATGAACAGCGTTTTCTTGCAGTAGGGGATATGAACTGGTTTCCCATCTCCGCGGCCCTGTTGGCTCTGTGCGGAACGATGATCTATCCCTGGGTGGGCTGGACGCGCTGGCTAGGGGCGCTTTTGGCCGGGCTGGCTGCAGTGCTCCTTTGGTGGGCGATCACCCGCGCCGATAGCCCTCTCTGGTGTCTTCTTCCTCGCGTTAGGAGCCGGAACGTCGTTGCCTGCATTGCTCCAACAGGAAAGACCACTCAGATAGTCGTAGTTGTCTCCCACTTGGACAGCAACCGCTGTCGCCTCGCCTGGCGTGCAGGAAAGACCAAGACCGTCAAGTACGGATCAATCGCCACTCTGGCAGTCTACAGTGCAAACGGGCTCCTCTACTTCCTCGGGGCTGCGACCGGATGGCACTGGCCCTATCTTGCCTCCTTTCTTGATGCGTTCTACATCCTGGCGACCCTCATCGTCCTTCTTGCGGAGATGCGCCGTCCCTACTCTCCGGGGGCGAATGACAATGCAGCGAGTGTCGCGGTCAACCTGAGACTGGCAGCGCGACTTGCGATAGAACCGCTGGAAAAGACCGAGGTCTTTCTTGCCTTTACCGGTGCGGAAGAAGTAGATCATCGCGGGTTGAAGGTCCTTCTAAGGGAACACGCCGAGCTCCGAGAGGCGACCTTCCTCGTTCTGGAAGGAGTCGGCGGAGGGGAACTCTGCTACCTCACGAAGGAGGGACTCATCAAACACTACCGGCCCGATCCAGGGCTCCTCAAGCTTGTGGAAGAGATGGCGAAGAGGCGGCCCGATCTCAATGTGAAATCGGGAGTGATGCCAATGGTCGATGAGGTGCAGACCCTGCGGCGCCTGGGCTACCGCGCGATCTGCCTCGCGGGGAGGGACCCACAGACCGACTCTCTTCCCTACTGGCACACCTGCGAGGATACAGTGGAGCACGTTTCCGCCGTGGCGCTCGGGCGGGCAGCGGGGTTCGTCTGGGAGATGCTCCAGGAGATCGACCGCCAGTGCAGAAAGGAACCTTGTAATTTAACAAAGGGTGTGGAGGCATACTTGGATGGCACGCAATTTCTTGTATAATTATGCCAAGAGGTGATGCCTATGCGCACGACTGTCGATCTAGATGAGGAGTTAGTGAGAGAAGTAATGGATCTATTGGGGGTCAAGACGAAGCGCCAGGCCATCCGACGCTCCTTAGAGGCCCTGGTTAAACAGAAGAAGAGGGAGAGGTTGAGAACCAAGTTGGGCAACTTGGATCTGGATCTTTCGTTGGAGGAGCTAGAATGGATGAGACAGCATGAGAGCTGAAAATCCGGATCGCCAAGAGCGAGGGCAAGTAAGGGATTTTTCCAAGGCCACCCTGATCGATACCTCCGCTTGGATCCTGGCTCTAAGAAAAGGGACCTCCTCCCGCGCCACGGATGAAGTCGACCGACGGATAGCGGACAATCGAGCGGCCACGACAGGGATTATCATGCTGGAACTCCTTTCTGGAACGAGGACGGAAAGGGAGTATCAGGAGCTTAAGGAGGATCTGAGGGCGCTCATCCAACTTGAAACCACATCTAAAACGTGGGAGAGAGCTTCTCACCTGGCCTATGAGCTGAAACGGAAGGGATTGACCGTGCCCGCAACCGATGTACTCATCATGACCGTCGCTGTGGAGAACGGCTGTAGCCTGCTCCATGCCGATCATCATTTCGATCTAATGGCTGAAGAGGGGATAGGCTTACCCCCTTCCAAGGTTATAAGCTTGCTGAAGGAGGGGCCAAGATGAAACCTACGTTGGCTTCAGACACAAAAGGATCCACGAGGCAACCATGGTCCATGGCTATGCACCGACGGCGCGACAGAAACCTCTTAGCTTACATCCTTCTACCCTGAGCCGAATTACCAAACGGATCAAGGGAGAGTTGCGAGCGGGAGCGTTCTTGGGGACCGATACGTTCGTGGAGCAAATGAAGCCCCTGCTCAAGGAGAAACCAGTTGACCCGGAGATTCGAACGGAAGAACGCTTCGCAGCTCGTCCGAGCCTGGAAAAGCTGTTCTCGGGCGTCTCCGACAAGGCAACCCGCAATGAACGGATCCATCAGGCCGTGCGAGTCCATCACTACACGCGCAGAGAAGTGGGGGACTTCCTGGGGCTGTACTTCTCAACCATCAGCGTCATTGCGAAACGCGTTGCCGAGACGCAGAAACACCAAGAATGAAGGCCTGACCCTTTTGTCCTGCTTTTGTCCACTCTTTTGTCCACTTTTGTCCATGATTTTTGGATTAAAGTTGATTCATAAGCGGGTTCACCGTCCAGGTCACCGGCAGCGACAACATCATCCCCCGG
>Ga0209121_10001576_pt1 | contig 23891 bp, 22 predicted proteins | sample Cruoilmetagenom3_FD_187292 | JGI IMG/M metagenome (GOLD analysis project Ga0209121, IMG submission 187292) | Oil polluted marine microbial communities from Coal Oil Point, Santa Barbara, California, USA - Sample 3 (SPAdes) (version 2) | ecosystem: Environmental > Aquatic > Marine > Oil seeps ... | reverse complement strand
TTGTTTTTTAAAAACTTGCTTCAAGTTGGTCAAAAAATTGTGCAGTATTTTTCGTTTCGGCTTTTTTATGGTCAAATTACATTAATTGTCCAATTTTGAAATAAAATGTTGGCAGGTTACTTGATAGGGTTTTTAGAGGGGACTCATATATATAAAAAATAATCAGATTATCTATTCTGTTCTCAGAAGAATTAATAATTAAAAGGAAGAAAAAGAAGTTGGAGAAATGATTAAGAATAAAGATGTAAAATCTATTCAGGATTTAGCTAAGAGACAAATGGAGGCCAGAGCTGACATGTTGGATGTAAATTCTGCCGTCGCTAATGGTGGTAAAGAAGAGAATGTGAAATAGTTAGTAAAAACAGTTCAAAAGGCGGTAGAGAAGAATTGTAAAAATATAATAAAAAGGCGGAGACTTACCTATATACTGTATTACAAGCTAATATTTTGGAAAAACCAAATTATTACAGCGAAAGTTCCTTGCCTTGCTGGCGGGGCTCGCGTCCGAGAACAAATTTCTGTAGGAGGTATAACATGAATAAAGATCGCTTACTAAAACAACTCAAGACAGCAATCTCAGGAGAAGAGAATGTAAAAGTGGTGGCAGGCATTGCCGAGCGGGTCGTAGAAGGAGGGATTAACATAAAGGTAGCGATTGATGCTGCCTCTCAAGCGATACGGTTAGTTGGCGACAGGTTTGAGGCTGGGGAAATCTTTCTCCCCGAATTAATGTTAGCCGGGGAAAAAATGAAATGCTGTATGGCGATACTACAGCCGTATCTCAAGATGGATGAGAAGAGCGAAGTCAGCGGACGCATTGTAATTGGTACAGTCTCTGGGGATATCCATGACATTGGCAAGAACCTGGTAGCCACGATGCTGACAATGGGCGGTTTTGAGGTGTTTGACCTTGGTGTCGATATAGCCCCCTTTGATTTCATCAATGCTGCCAAGGAGAAAGGCGCTGATATTATCGCCTTATCCAGCCTTATGACCACTTCCCTCCCTTATCAACAAGAAGTGATTGACCTCCTTAAGGAGATGGGGTTAAGAGAAAAGTATTACGTTATTATCGGAGGTGGTTCTGTCACTGCCGAATTTGCCTCAAAAGCTGGTGCCGATGGATGGGCCGGTAATGCAGCCACAGCAATAAAACTTTGCGATGCGTTGCTGAATTCAGGAGAGACTCCTCCGGTGGCAAAAACATTCGTGGGACAAAAAGGAGGAAACGTATGTTAATTGACCGTGATAGATTAATGCTTGTTTTAGACAGGGCTCACACAGGTCCTGTTTGTGAGAACTTCAAGTGGGATACCGAGGTGATCCCTAAAACTATAGCTACAAACTTGAGGAAGTATGAGCTGCAAAATACATGCAATCCTGATAATCCGATTAACCAGGATGACGAACTGGTCGACAGGTACTTCCAGGCTGCGGTGGACACAGCCGCTGAGGTAGGCATGCTCTGCCTCGATACCCATCGGGTGATCAAATTCAGTCATAAAGAGATCAAGAAAGCGTTGGAGTTAGCTCCGTCAGAGTTTGCTATAGGGGAGGGAGACGAAGTGGCCGTGTTCAGGCACAGAAGCTTTGAAGATCCTACCCCACCCATTTGGATCTCTCCTCTCAGCATTGCTGTAGACGAGGATATCTTTGTGCCCTTGCTGGAGGGAATTGCTCGCATCCCTGAAGTGGATTGCATAGAAGGACCCTCGTTTGAAACCATCTGGGGGAATAAAATACGGTCCGGATCCCCTTATGAACTGCTTGCTGGTAAACGCCAGGCTAACCTTACTTATGAAGCGCTACGTCGCGCTGGACGCGAGGGAATGGGATTATATGTCGTTGGAACCTCTCCAACACACTACGGTGTCCTGGGGGGGTATGGTATTCCCGGTGGATACAAGCCTGAAAGGGACATCGTTTTGATCCTCTCTCCTGTGGAGATGAAGACTTCCTATGAGGCCCTGCACAAACTTTGCCAGGTTTATAACTGTGGTGGAGGCCGGGTTTACGGGGGCTCTTGGTCTATGATCGGTGGATACGCGGGCGGACCGGAGGGCGTTAGCCTCTCCTCCATTGCTACTACACTACTCTTATACGCCACTTACCAGGCTTCTAATGGGGCTTCCTTTCCCTACGACATGAGATATATGGGCAACTGCGGGCGGAAGGCGCTGTGGGCACAGAGCATCGTGTTCCAGGCGCTCAGCCGAAATACCCATATCTGTTCTAACTCGGTCCTTAACCAGGTAGCAGGGCCAGCAACTGAGATGCTGCTTTATGAATCGGCGGTGGGCATGATGAATCTCGCTGTTTCGGGTGTATCTTCTTGTACCGGTACCAGGAGTGCGGGCGGCAAATATACAAATTACCTTACTCCCCTAGAGATCAAGTTCGCTGGTGAAGTATTCAAGAAGACAGCTGGCATGAGCCGAGAACAGGCTAATGATATTGCCAATAAGTTGTTACCGTCGTACGAGGGCCAGTTGGGCAATGCACCTAAGGGAAAGAGCTTTCTTGAATGCTATAATCAAGATACGTTGCAACCTAGCGACGAGTGGCTCAAGATTTATGAGACAGTCAAGGACAAGGTAATCAAAGCGGGCATCCCCCTGTGATCTCTGTGAGAAGTGGGGAAAAACATAAGAGAAAGAAAGCGGATAAACCTCCAGAAAATTGGGGAAAAGAATTGAACATTAGGTATCACGATGTAAATCCACAATGGAACTATACCATTTCCCCGAGATCGGATTCAGAACAGGCGAAAAAAGGCAAAAAGAATAAGAATAAAAAGTAAACTTTATTTTGAGATAATCCCTAAGATAGAGATGAGGGTTTCAGAAAACTTTAGAAGGTTAAAAAAATTCACCGTTTTCTGAAAGGCACTACTCTGGGAAAGAAAAGGAGGTGGTGAATGAAGAAACAGTGTGTACTAGTCAGAGAGTTCCTGTAACTTGGAACGCAAAGATCAAAATTTAAAGGAGGATAAAAATGTTAAAGAGAAAGATAATCGTAGTAGTTTTGTTTCTGTTGGTGACAGTGGCAATGCTAGCTCTTTTTGCTCCACCGACGTTGGGGAACACGGAGGAGAAAGTCACCGTCAGGATTGCCTACAATGCCTACTTCAATAAGACTTTTAGCGATGCTCCGACTCCTCTTGAAGCCCTTAGAACAGAGGTTGCAAAAAAATATCCACACATCGATGTAGAATTACAGGTAATGCCCCTCGAAGTTGGCAAAATGCGTAGTAATTACCTCGTTTGGTGCATGGCCAAGGACAGCTCTATAGACTTGTATGGGGTTAATGCGTACTGGACCGCAGAATTTGGTAGTGGAGGATGGCTCCTGCCGTTGAATGATGGAGTTTCCCCGGATGTGGATTCAAAGATTCTAGAGAAATTAAGTCCAGCTTATTTAGCCGCACACACGTATAACGGCCAACTACTATGTCTTGGTCCGTGGTGGGGAGGCATAGGTGGGTTATACTACCGCAAGGACTTGCTTGAAGAGTATGGCTTTAGTCCCCCCGAAACCTATGACGACGTAGTTAGAATATGTCAGGTTATCCTTAACGACTATCCAGAGATGAGTGGGTGGACGTGGCCAGCCATGAGGGACCCGGTTCTGGTCAACCGCTGGTCCGAGTTCCTTTATGGATTTGGGGGGAAGTACTTTGATGAGAATGGCAAATGTGCCATGAACTCCCCTGGGGCTGTGGCTGCACTGGAGTTCATGGTCAATCTTATCAAGGAGGGTATCTCACCCCTGGAGATAACATCATGGAAGGAAGAGGACTCTATGGTACGGTTCGTCAGTGGCAAGGTGATCTTCCATTCAGGGCGGCAAGACATGCTCCACTGGTTGGATGACCCAGAGAAGTCGGAAATTGTCGGCAAGTGGGACTTCGTCCCCAATCCAGCTCAGCCAGGAGGAAGGTGCTCCGGCTTTTATGAGGGCTGGGGTTTTGGAATTAACAAGTACTCCAAGCATCCTGAAGAGGCATTAAAAGTTCTAGAGGTTATGTTCGACCTTCCAGTGCAAAAGCAGTTCTGCCTCTCTCAGGGACCGGTTCAAGCCCATATGGATCTCTATGCCGATCCGGATGTTCAAAAATACAATCCGAACATTCCGCTTATAGAAGCCGTAGCAGCGACAGCGTTAAACCCACTTCCAAGCTCATACTATTCGGAGATAGCCAGTATCCTAGTAGAAGAAATTCATTCAGCGCTTATTGGTATAAAGACTCCAAAAGCTGCGTTGGATGATGCCTGCACCAGGATTGATAAGGTTACAGGAGCAGCAGGATAAGAGAATCAAATGTAATTAAAACGCTGGGCTTTAAGACGCTCTGGTTTAGGGGTTCTTAAAGCCTAACGTTTCTTTAGTTCAGAATATTTCTGGAGAGGAGATAGATAGATGAAAGTTGAGGTGCGTGAGCCAATATTAGCCTTGCTCTTTCTCATTCCGGCCTGTATTGGTGTAGCGGCTCTTTACTATTATCCGATTGTCCAAACTCTAATCTACAGCATGCATGATTTGCACTATACCTTGGACTGGATAAAGCAGCCTGCCACGCTGCAAAACTATTTAGAGGTGCTTCATAGCGCTAATTTTTGGCAATCTTTCAGGTATACCGTATATTTCACTGTGATCGGCGTATCCTTTCAATTGCTTATTGGGTTAGGGATGGCGCTGGCTGCGTTCGGGCTTTCTCCTGTCCTTCGTATTATAGTGAGAGTTATGATTGTGATACCTTGGGTGATACCACCAATTATTAGTGCTATGATATGGAAGTGGCTATTTAACACCGATGTTGGGCTAATCGGTTATATTTTAGTAAGGTGTGGACTAGTTGCGTATCCGCCAGCGTTTCTGTCAATTCCTATTTTAGCGAAACACTGTATTATTTTGGCGGATATCTGGAAATGGTCTTCTCTTATGGCCATGTTTCTGATAGGAGGGCTGGCGGCAATTCCCCAAGACATTTACGATGCGGCGGAGGTAGATGGAGCTCGACCGTGGTTTCGCTTCCGGAAAGTCACCCTCCCTGCACTTTTACCTACGATCTCAGTAGCTGTTCTTTTTAGGTCGATGGATGCGCTTCGCACCTTTGATATTATCTATGGCTTGACAGGTGGAGGCCCGGGCACTGCTACGGAGACTCTCAGTTCCTTCGCTTATAAGTTCTGCTTTGAATACGGGAAATTTGGAATAGGTTCTGCCTATGCAATGGTTGTCTTTCTACTTATAGGAATAATTGCTGTCCTGTATGTTAGCAGAATTCAGGGGGTTCTTAGGTTTAGAAAATGAAAAAAAGAGAGTATCATCACTATAGACCTTATATGACCCGAGCAAAGCAATTGCTGGCGGTGTCCCTCATCGTAATTTTCTGTCTACTTCCATTGTATTATATTTTTATCACCTCGCTCAAGCCAGATGGCTCAGAGTATAAATTGCCCCTCGAGGTCTGGCCTTCGCAACCTACCTTACAGGCTTATCGGACCATACTAGGAGGAGGGGACATTAATTTCCTAGTGCCCCTTCGAAACAGCTTCATTGTCTCCTCCTCAGTTACGATCCTAACTCTGTTGCTTTCTGGATTGGCAGCATATGCTATTGCTCGTCTCCGGTTTAGGCACAAGATCCCCTCTCTACTCTTTCTCCTAATGGGAGCGGTAATTCCTTTGGCTTCAACCATCGTCCCAACTTTTATGCTCTTAAGAACATTTGGTCTCTTGTGTACACTTCCGGGGCTGATTATTCCCAACACAATCTATAACGTGCCTTTGTGTACATGGCTACTGGTATGTTATTTTGCTGAGATTCCATTTGAGATAGACGATGCAGCAAAAGTTGATGGTTACAGACCTCTTCAAATTTTCTGGCGTGTCATCATGCCCCTTTCAGGCCCAGGGTTGTTCTCAGCCGGAATTTTTGCATTCCTTGGCTCATGGGGTGAGTTTATGCTTGCCTCCGTTGTTATTATGGGTGTGCCAAGCGCGGAAACAGTACCGGTTGCCTTATTAAATTTCTCCCAGTATTATCGCTTGCAGTGGACTTGGATATCGGCAGGCATTATTGTCTCGGTGACTTTTATAGTGCTCCTTGCCGCGTTTTTTCAGAGGTGGGTAATTAGGGGCCTGACAGCAGGCTCTGTCAAATATTAACAGGAGGTGATAGCTTAAATGGCTGAAGTTCATTTGAAGGAGTTGACTAAGAAATTTGGAAAGGTCTCTGCTGTAGACAACTTAACATTAACCTTTAGGAATAAACAACTGACCGTGCTCGTTGGCCCATCTGGCTGCGGTAAGAGCACACTCCTGCGCACCATTGCCGGACTTGAGATGCCCACAGAGGGTTCAGTTTATATCGAAGATACACTGGTTAACAATGTTCCCACCTGGGATCGGAACATCGCGATGGTGTTCCAAAGCTACGCTCTTTATCCACATATGGACGTCTTCAAAAACATAGCGTTTCCTCTTCAAGCAAAGAAGGTGCCTAAGGCCGAGATCAAGCAGCGGGTGGAACATGTAGTGGAGATTCTAGGTATAGCAGAGCTATCACATAGAAAACCACGGGAGTTGTCTGGTGGGCAGATGCAGCGAGTGGCCATAGGGAGAGCCATTGTCCGCAAGCCGGACGTGTTCCTGATGGACGAGCCGCTCTCTAATTTAGACGCCAAACTGCGCGTGAACATGCGGGCGGAGTTAAAGCACTTGCAGAAGGATCTTGGCGTCACGATGATCTACGTCACCCACGACCAGGCCGAGGCTATGACTATGGCGAATACCTTAGTGGTGATGAACAGTGGGCGTATTCAGCAGGCTGGCGATCCAGAGGAGGTATACCGTTATCCCCGCAACATGTTCACCGCTGGTTTTATTGGAAGTCCTGCGATGAACTTTATTGAGTGTTATTTCGATTCAGAGCGGAATCTCTTGGTAAACCAATCGTTCAACTACAAGGCTCCAGCAACGGTGAGAGAATCGCTGAGGGGCAAGTTAGTGGAGAATCTGATCTTGGGGGTCAGACCGGAGGACATATCGGTTAGCTTAAGTCCTTCGCCATACGCGGTGCCATGCGCGGTATACATGACGGAGCCGCTAGGTAAGGAGGTATTACTGACACTGAAGATTGGCAGTTTACTGATCAAGGCCATTGTCTCTCTGCATCTCGGACTAAGTACCGGCGAGAAAGGTTGGATAAAGTTTGAGGAAGAAGCGATACACCTGTTCGACGGAATAAGCGGAGAGGTTATACCATTGCCGCAATTGGAGGATAACTGACTGTATACGTATAGTAAGCCATTGGGCAAGAGAAGTATCAGGAGGCTAAAATGACGCTAGTTGGAGATACTAGCGATAAGTTTATGGCTCTTCGTCGTTTCGAGTGGGTAGAGGCTTCGCATTTTTGTTCCCCCGGGATGGATGCCAAAGAGAATTCACCACGAAGAGCACGAAGGACACGAAGAATGGAAGCGGGAGTGAAGACCGGACTCCTGATGAACTTCAATTGAATGTAGAAGATGGTTTTAAGTTTATTAAACAAGTGTTTGAATTGCAAGTTTGAAAGGAGAAAATAATATGAAATATCGTAAATTAGGAAACGCAGGTTTAGAAGTATCGGCTTTAGGTTTTGGTGGCTGGGGTATAGGCAGTTGGGAAGGTGCTGAAGATACCGAATCAATTAAATCTATTGAGTTAGCTATGGATTTGGGAGTGAATTTCTTTGATTCCGCACTGGGATATGGTAATGGCCATAGTGAAGCTTTGATTGGTAAAGTGATTAAAACTAAGGCTGATCGGAATAAGTACATTGTTACTTCTAAGATTCCGCCCAAAAACTATACTTGGCCACAAGTGCCCGGCACTTCTATTACAGAAGCATTTCCAAAAGATTGGATAATTGAATGTACCGAGAAAAGCTTAAAAAGTTACGGCTTGGACTGCATTGATATTCAACAGTTTCACGTTTGGATAAATGAATGGGATCAGGAAGAAGAATGGAAAGAGGCCATTGTACAGTTAAAAAGAGAAGGTAAGATTCGTTTTTTTGGGGCTTCCATAAATTTTCCATATAGTTCAGTTGATAATGGAATATCCTCAATGGAGATGGGAGACTTTGATACTTTGCAAGTAGTACATAATATTTATCAGCAAAAAGCTGAAAAGGACGTTTTCCTCAGTGCAGCTAAAAATGGGGTAGGCATTATCACACGTTGTCCTTTAGATGAAGGTGCTTTATCTGGCAAGATTACTCCAGATACAATCTTCCCTGAAGGAAGCTTTTTAGGGACCTATTTTCAGGGTGACCGCAAACAGATTGCTTATACTAAAGCTAAGGCTATGGATTGGTTAATCAAAGAAGGCTTTGCAGATAGTTTAGCGGAAGCAGCATTACGTTATTGCATCAGTTTCCCAGTAGTATCAAGCGTTATTGTAGGTATGCGTAATCATAAACATGTTGAGCCTAACTGTAAGGCCATAGAAAAGGGACCTCTACCAGCAGAAGTAATTGAAAGATTGAAAGTACATGCTTTTGACCATAACTGGTGGATTTAATAAGGAGGAAATAATGAATTCAAGGGAGATACTATTAAATACTTTAGCAGGCAAATCTTTGGGACCGGTTCCTTAGGTAGAAATAGAAACTAAAGATGAATTAATAGCTAAAACCTTAGGTGAAAAAGTGGTGGGTTGGACAGAAAGAGTTAAGTATGCCAAGCTCTATAGTCAAGATGCAGTAGGTTTTGCTCATTGGGAGAGATTTGGCTGTGACGTTATTTCTTAAGGAGAAGTTTTAGGTTTCAATGTACTGATCAATGATTGGGATGATTTAGATAAATTTAAAATGCCAGAAAAAATAGATGAAGGAAAGCTGATTGAAAATGTAAGAAAAGCCCATGAAGCAATTGGAAATTCTGGTCTGGCGCTCTTTGTAGCTCATCTCCTATGTTTAGATCCTGTGATTATGGATATGGGATTTGAAAACTTTTGTATTAAGCTCTATACGGATTCGTCTCTGGTTAAAGAAATAATGGAACGCTATACCCAATACTATTCAAAGTTGGATCAAATCTACAGTAAATTACCGGAGATAGATTTTATTTGGATTGGTGAAGATATTGCTTTTAATGATAATACCTATCTCAGACCGAAGGTGTTTATGGAAACAGTATATCCATATTTTCAAAGGATTACATCTAATATTAAAAAACCTTGGATTTACCACAGTGATGGCAATATTATGGGTGTGTTAGATGAATTATTAAAGCCTAGGCATGAGTGCTATTCATCCCTTGCAACCTGAAGCTGTAGATATTCGCGAAGTTAAGAAGAGTTATGGAGATAAGGTCACTTTGATTGGGTGCGTAAATCTAAATACTCTTTGTCTTGGTACAGAACAAGAAGTAGAAGAAGAAGTGACTAAGCTGATGGATGATTGTAGTGTAAATGGTAGGTATATACTTTCCAGTAGTAATTCTTTAGCAGCTTGGTTAAAACCAGAAAATGTAATTGCCATGGGCAGAAGCAAAAAGATATGGAATGAAAAAAGAGGATATTTTTTTAATTAGCCCGTATTCTGAGGAAAGTGTTGTATTTGTTTATAAAAAAGATATAGGGCTTAAGAACTTCTAATCCTACTGTATTCTTGAGAGAATTTGGTACTGCTTAATAGAACTTATATGTTTATAAGCCCTAATAATTTCTTTTTTAATATTATTTTAATAAAGGTGAGAGCATGAGTAAGTTATATTGTTTAATGTACGATCTAGGTACATCGTCTTTAAAGGCAATTCTTTATGGGCAAAAGGGAAAAGTAATTTGCCAGGAAACAGTAAAATATAAATACACTACTCCCGCCCCTGGTTGGGTGGAAATGGATCCGGCAGATTGGAAGAATGCTCTTTGGCAAACTATTGGAAAAATTGCAGGTCATTACGATCTTAGTTTTTTACAGGCAATTTCCTTCACTGGTCAGATGCATTCTGTAGTAATGTTGGATAAAAAGGGAAAGGCTTTAAAACCCTGTTTGCTTTGGTTAGATCGAAGAGCAGATCAGGAAACTAAAGAATTACAGAAAAATCTAAAGTTACCTCCTTATATGTTAAATAGCACCTATTCATTACCCAAGATGTATTGGCTTTCTAAACACAATCCGGAGTTGGTTAAAGAGACGGAGACCATTTTATGGCCCAAAGATTATTTAAGATATCTTTTAACAGGTTTTACAGCCACGGACGCTACTGAAGGTATTGGAGGGGGCTTACTAAATTGGGAAACTGGTAAATTTGTCATAAAAAGATTGGAGTTTATTGGCTGGGATAAAAAAGTATTACCTCCGATTTTGGAGGCAGATGGGCAGGCAGGAAATATAAAAGAAGAGTTAGCAAAAAAATATAATATAAATCCTGCTGTAAAAGTATTTACTGGTTGTGGAGATATGCTGGCCTTGTTGGGAGGAGCTCCCCATAGTCCTGGTAGATTAGTGTATTCCTTAGGATCTTCATCCATGTTTTTCACAATGGTAGACCAGTCCAATTTGGTTGCAGAAGGTAATAGCCTATATACTTTAAAACTGGCTGGATATAACTTGTTTGGAGGAGTATCTTCTACAACTGGAGCGGCACTGGTTTGGTTTTTCGAAAATATTTGGCAAGATAATGCCGAGCTATCTGAAATGGTAAAAAAGGCTTGGGAGGTGACTCCTGGTTGTGAAGGCTTAGTCTTTATACCTTATTTAGCCGGAGAACGCAGTCCCTATTGGAGCGACAAGATTAAAGGCGGGTTTTACGGGTTAGGACTGGAACACGATAAAAGACATTTGGCGAGAGCAGTATTAGAATCAGTAGCCTACAGCATTCGCCATTTATTGGATATATATTCCGCCAATGGAATTAAGATAGATGAAATTGCATTAGCGGGAGGAGGTGTGAGAATAGTTGGCTGGCCACAGTTAATAGCAGATATTTGTAAGTTACCGATAAAAATCTATTCAGAACAGGAAACGGTAACAAATGTGCTCTATGTTATGGTGATTAGTAAGTTAAAAGGAAAGCATTTTCAAGAAACACTATTGCATTCTTTTAAAGAATGCCAAGAGTTTTTACCCAGAGACGATAATGAGAAGGTTTATAATGAATCTTATCGTCGCTACCGGGAATTTTCGGTATTCGCTAATCAGCAGAATTAAGTTGTAAAGAAAGGAGTATTAAAAAATGAATGTAAAAGAAATAGTGAAAGAATTGGCTGCGATTGTTGGAGAAGATCATGTAACAGACGAAGATTTTATTTTAGCAGCATATGACCAGGATTTCGGTACTTATCCTCCTTCCATACCATTAGTAGTGGTTAGACCGGGGTCGACCGAAGAAGTGTCAGTTGTGATGAAATTTTGTAATGAAAACAAGGTACCTGTTTCTCCTCGTGGAGGAGGCTCTGCTCAAGAGGGAGGCTGCTTAGCAGCAGAAAAAGGGATTGTTTTAGAGACTTTGAGACTCGATAAAATTGTGGAAATGGATAAAACCAATAATACTGTGACCGCAGGTTCAGGAATTACTTTTGCCTCACTGATGAATGCTTTGGAAAGGAACGGACAAAAGATTGGGGTCGCACCTTCAGGAGCTATTCCAGGAACTATAGGGGGTCACTTATCCAGACCTGGTGTAGGTTGGGGAAATATTAAATATAGTAGCCAAGGAGATCAGGTTCTAGGTGTTACAGCAGTGCTACCAAATGGAGACATTATAAAGACCGGAACTGCAGCGAATCCTAATGCTGACTGTTTTTATCGCTATTGTTTAGGCCCGGATTTAACTGGCTTATTCATTGGAGCGGAGGGAGCTTACGGAATAGTTACTGAAGCTACTTTACGTACTTACGCTATGCCTGAAGTTATATATTTGGAAAGATATGTTGGTACAGATTTGCATGATGCTGTAGAAATTTTTCAGCAGATAGCTTTCCAGGAATTAACTTGTTATGTATCCTGTCCCGTTATTAATCCAGGATTTATACTTTTTGATATAAATGTGGAAGGAACCCAAGAAGATGTTGATATGAGGGTTCGAAGAGTGAGAGAGATAGTTGCTAAGTATCCGAGCTTTGAACTCAAGGGTTCTGATGCTCCTATGGAGTTCTGGAGAAACAGATGGTACCATACCGGCGAAGAATTTGCTAAAGGTATTGCGGGGCCTGTAAATTATTTCTTGCCTTACGATAAATTGGAAGAAGCAACTCTAATCATGAGAGGAATTATGGATAAGTATGGGATAAAAACCTATTCCCAACAAATGTTTATAGGTCCTTCTTGTTCTGAGCATGTAAGCTTAATGTTCTATTATCCGGGTGATAAAGAAGAGTATGAAAAGATATCTAAAGCTGTTGATGAGATGATGAGAAAAAGCCTGGAATTAGGTGGAGCACCTTATTCTAAAGGACGTTTATGGGGGCCATTATTGAACGAATTTCTCGGAGAAACTGGCTATTGGAACTTAGCCAATTCAATAAAAGCATGGTTAGATCCCAATAATATTATGAATCCTGGAGTGTTGGGTCTAAAGGGCTCAAGGGAATGGGAGGCGAGATAATGTTAGAAAAAAATATAAAAAAAATTTATAACTGCTCGCGTTGCGGAATTTGTCGCCACTGGGGCTGGAATGGTGTGGAAGATGTATGTCCCGTTTATAAATATACTACTCAATACGAAACAGAATATCCCAGAGGAAGAGTTAAGATGTATCGTAAGCTTTCAGAGGGAGAAGTTGCACCTAGTCAAAAGTTGGCTGAACATATGTTGGAATGTACTTTGTGTGGACGCTGTGATGAATTATGTCCTTCTGATATTCCGCTACATGAGGCTTTTCGTGAAATGCGTACAGAATTAGCCCAACAAGGATTTACTCTACCGGCATATAAAAAGTTAGAAGAAGATATTGTAAAGAATAAGAATCCTTATGTTAAGTCAGTGAAAAAGGAGTGGAAAATATGAGTTATAAAATAAATCCTAATGCTAAAGTATTATATTACCCTGGTTGCACTACCAATAATAAAGTGCATTCTGCTATCGGACAGGTGGGCTCGATTTTAGAAAAATTGGGTGTGGAATATAATATTTTCAGAGAAGATACCTGTTGTGGATTTCCTCTTTATGATGTAGGTCTGACAGATCATATAAAAGAGGTTGCAGCTTATACCCTTAACCTGATTCAAAAGTATAACCCAGAGATAGTAATTACAACCTGTCCTGGTTGTTTAAAGGCAATCAGAGACTTATGGAAAGATATTTGTGCTCTGGAATATGATTTTCAAGTGCTTGATATTTCTGAATATCTCTTACCATTAATAACTAGTAGGTTGGAAAGCAGAAAAGTTAAGGTTACCTGGCATGACCCATGTGTATTAGGTCGTGATCTTGGAATTTATGAACCTCCTAGAAATATATTACGTTCTATTGCAGGTTTAGAATTGGTAGAAATGCATGAGCATCATGAAAAATCAGCTTGTTGCGGTGGCGGAGGTGGCGTTATGCTCGGTTTTCCTGTTATTTCTGCAAAAATGGCCAGAAGCAGAATAGCTCAAGCCCAAGACGTTGAGGCTGATGAATTGGTAACGTCATGTCCAGCCTGTTATGTTAATTTAAATAATCAGTCTAGAAAATCTGGCATTAAAGTAAGATTTATTACTGATGTGATAGATGAGGTTTTAAGAGATAATGAATAGCCGGGAAAGTAGTCAATTACAGTCTGTAGATATTTTAATAGAGAAGGCTATGATTCTTCCTATGACTGAAGGGGAACCCCTGATTCTTGATGGAGCAGTAGCAATCGAAAAAGGGAAAATTGTTGCGGTAGGTGAATATTCTCATATTGCCAGTAATTACCAAGGTAAGAAGGTAATTGATGGTAGAGGAAAGGTTGTTTTACCCGGCTTTATTAATACTCATTTTCATTTTACCCAGAATTTTCTTAAAGGTTCTAAAGATGATGTTAACCTTTTAGATTGGATAAATAAAGTTAGCTTTCCGAGAATTAAGGAAGTAGTTTCTCAATACCGTAATAAAGAAACGGCCTACCATCATTATTCTGTCTTACATGGAGGTATAGATTTACTTAGATCCGGGATTACCTGTTCTGTTAATATGGAATGGGCTATGCTACCGCAAATAGTAGACTCTTATGAACAGGTGGGAATAAGAGTTATTAATACTTTAACTCTAACTGATGTTAAAAGCTGGACTCCTGCTGAAGCTGTCTTAGAGCATGATGAGTATTTTAGCTTGGCAGAGAGTCTCATAGAAAGATGTAAATCTTCTAAAGGTGGAAGGGTTGAGTTTGCCTATGGCGTAGCTTGTCTCAATTCCACTACTGAAGAGTTAGTGGTTAAGGCCAGGCAGAGGGCTACTAATGATAAGGTAAAGCTGCATATTCATCTAGCTGAAACCAAATATGAATTTGATAGAATAATGACCAAATATAACAAAACCCCTACTGCCTATCTAGAAGAATTAGGATTTTGGGGTGAGGATGTTTGGGCAGCCCATTGTATTTGGTTAAATAGTGCAGATATTGATATTCTGAAGAAAAACAAAGTAGGTATAGCTCACAATCCTAAATGCAATATGAAAATTGCTGATGGAGTCGCTCCTATAGCAGAAATGCTGAAAAAAGGATTGGCAATAGGTCTAGGTATAGATAGTTGTGCAGTTAGCGATAATACAGATTTTTTTGAAGTTATGCGCACAGCAGTTTTTTTACAAAGGGTAACTACTATGGATCCTACGGCAATATTAGGCAGGGATGCCCTTGTCATGGCTACCAGAGCAGGAGCAGAGGTAGTTAAATTAAAAGAAAAGATTGGTACTTTAGAAGTAGGTAAAGAAGCAGATTTAATTATTTTAGATTTAAAAGAAGTCAACCTAAGACCTTTTAATAATCTGATAAACAATCTAGTCTTTGCAGCTAACAGCAGTAACATTAAAACAGTAATGGTAGGTGGTGAGATTTTGATTGAAGAAGGAAAGTTTACTAGATTTGATGAAGAGGCTATGTTGGACGAAGCAGAGGAGTATATTGCCTTCATCTTGAGAAAAAAGGGCTTGGAAATACCACCTTATTTTATGATAAAACAACTGGAAGGAGGTGAATAAAATGAAGATAGCTTTATTGATGGGTCCCCGGGATGTTCGAGTAGTGGAACAAGAGATGCCTGTTCCAGGATCGGGTGAAGTCAGAGTCAGAGTAGTTGCTGCAGGTATTTGTGGCACGGATATAGATGCTTATAAAGGTCATCAGCCAAGAGGTTGGACTATTACCTATCCTTATAGAATGGGCCATGAATTTTCAGCTATGGTAGATGAGGTAGGAGAAGGCGTAGTTTACTATAAAAAAGGTGACAAGGTAGTAGTGGATGGAAGATTACCTTGTGGAATTTGTTACCAATGTCGTCGAGGCCACGTAAATGCCTGTATTAATAGTAGTTATATCTCTGGCGGCTTTATGGAGTACAGTGTATTTCCAGAAAAATGTTTAGTTAGAATACCGGAAGGGATAAGCTTTGAAAGAGCTGCTTTTGCTGAGCCTTTATCCTGCTGTTTATATGGAAATAGAAAATTAGATATTAAGGTAGCAGACTTTGCAGTAGTTATAGGCGAAGGTGTAATAGGCCTACTACATGCCCAACTTTTAAAGATTAGAGGAGCAGAGGTCGCGGTGGTTGGCCTAGTGCCTGAGAGACTGGCTGTGGCCAAAGAGTTAGGCATAGATCATGTCCTGAATGCAAAAGAAGTTGATGTGGTAGCTGAGATTAATAAACTTAGCTCTGGCAAGGGAGCGGATCAGGTTGTCTGTGCTGCTGGTGCTGAGATAATATTACAGCAGGCTTTGAAGGCGGCTGCCCGATATGGCCAGATTCTATACTTTGCAGCTAACCTAAAAGATAGGGTGTCCTTGGAGTCAGATTTAATTCACTATAAAGAGCTAAATTTAATAGGTAGCTATGATTCTACCACAGCTTATTATGAGCAAGCACTACACTTGTTAACTTTAGATAAGATTAATGTTGACCTTTTAGTTACTCATAAGCTGCCTTTAGATAGAGCTGCTGAAGGGTTTGAAATAACTGAGAAGATGCTAGGTTTAAAAGTGATGCTGGTTAACGAAATTTAACTAAAGGAGATATTATAATGAGAATTAATAATGTGGAAATATTAGATACCTATGCAGAGGCATGGTGTTTAGAAGTAGTAAGATTGGTTATTACTGCGGTAAATGAAGAGATAGCTTTGGCAGGAGCTAATCAATTTGTGGGAGCTGCGGGTTCTGGAGAATTGGGTTCTAGGATTAATGGTGGTATTGAGAGAATAGCTTTTCCACCGGAAACTCCAGATGGGCGTCCAGGGGTTGTTGTAGCTTTGGCTAACATACCAAGTGCAAGAAAGCAGCTTTTAGATGAGTTGTCTTTAAGATTTCATTTAGCTAGTTTAGTTCCTACCTGTGCTATATTTGATTTTATGGTACCGGGTATGGAAGTGGAAAAGAAAGATATTTGTGAAGCTTTGTTTGCATCTTTAACTGCTGAAGGAGCTACTGATTTAAGTAAAGATAATGCCAATAAGTTCAGTAGTGACAGCTGGGAAGAAGATGTTAATGGAAGAAATATGTATGTAGTACCTACCCTTACCGGAACTTATAAATTTGAAAAATTAATTTCCATTGCTACTAATGGCTGTGACGGACATTTTGTTTGTTATGCTAAAGATAGTAACGCCTCAGTTCTGGGAGTAAGTGCAGCCAAAACTGCTTTGAAGGCAGTAGATGGTGTATGCCCTATGGGTATAGGTTTAGAACAGGTTTATAGAGAAAAGAACTATGTATTATCTTTGCGGGAAAAAGTTGCTAATTCTAAGGTTCCAGAAGACACTGGTTCAATCTTAAATTTATTAATCTTTGGAGTCAATCCAGAAAAAATGGCTGAAGCTCTGACTGTAGCTATTAAGGCTGCATGTCAGGTGCCTGGTGTTATTAGAATTGGAGCTATGAATTTTGGTGGGGAGTTTGGACCACATAAATTTGTTTTACATGATATGTTGAAATAGGTTGAATTGTATTTTGAGGAGATTAATAGTGAAAAGTCCATAGAAAAATAATGATTTTTCTATGGACTAACCCCAAAAAAGCATGCAAAGGTCCTTAATTCATCCTTAGGACTTCATAAAAAAGTCATTTGGGGAATAAGAGCTTTAATTCAAACAATATCTTTAGATGGTATCTTGAAGCAAAGTACTTATTTTGTCGATACCAAGTTCAACATAACTTATGGGCAAAACTACCTAAATAAATTTGGCAACTGTGACAATACTCTCTGCAAATAGTCAAAGTCATAGGAAATATCGAAAATTCACAGTGCCTATTGATATAATCATAAAAATTAAAGAGAGGAGAGTATGATATCTATTATTTATTATGTGTGTATCATGCAAGGAAAATAGATGAAGAACAGAATGTATAGATTATTTGCTTCAGATGGTAGGATATTTATTTTAGCTATGGATCATGGGGGAAGTTTGGATGTATTACCTTTTTTAAATAATCCTGGCGAGATAATCATAGGAGCTAGAGAGAGTGGGGTTGATGCCTTTATCACTACCTATGGAATAGCTAAGAATTATGCCAAGCAGTTGGGGAATTCAGGGGTTATTGTTAGAGTTGATGGGGGAACTACAATGATTGGTCCAGCAAATGGTTGTACCAGAAGTTTAATAAATATTGAAGATTTAGTAAGGCTGGGAGTTGACGGTGCTGTATGTATGGGATTTCCAGGTTCTAAAGATGAAGAAGTTTCAATGGCTAATTTAATGGATTTTGTTACTCAGGCAGATTTTTGGAATATGCCTTTATGTGCAGAGATGTTGCCAGTAGGCTGGAATGCCAGTGAGTGGAGTGCAGACAGACTAAAGTTTGTATCCCGGATTGCAGCCGAGTATGGGGCAGATTTCATTAAGACGCAATATACTGGAGACAAAAAAAGCTTTAAAGAATTGGTAGATGGTTGCTATAAGCCAGTAGTGATTTTAGGTGGTCCTGGTGACGGTAGTGAGAAAGATTTATTACAAATTATAAGAGATTCATTGGATGCAGGGGGACAGGGTGTGGCCATTGGTAGGTCAATTTGGCGTCATAAAGATCCTAAAGCCTATTGCAGGGCGATTGCTAAAGTAGTTCATGAAGATGCTTCTGTTGAGGTAGCTTTGAAAGAATTTGTTTGAGGAGATGAAAAAAAATGAAAGTTGGGGTAATTACAGATATTAATAAGGCTAAGGTTATGGAAATTAACCGGCCTGAAGTTTCTAAAGGTGAAATATTGATAAAAGTTGAAGCCTGTGCATTATGTACTTTTGAACAGAGAATTTTTAATGGAACCAAGAAGGTTTCTTTACCTTATCTAGGAGGACATGAGATAGCAGGTAGAGTATTTGAGTTGGGTGAAGGTGTTAATCCCAAATGGAAAATCGGACAGAGGGTAGCAGTCCGTACCTTAGATCAGTGTGGGGAATGTCGGTATTGTCAAATGGGGGAAACCACTATGTGTGAAATGATTGGAAAGTCTGGTCGTCACGTTCCTGAATTTGATGGTATCGGAGGATTGGCTGAATATTACTTAGCAAAACCTCATATGTTATTTCCATTAAAAGAGGATTTGGCTCCTGAAGTAGCGGGCTTAACTGAGCCTTTGGCCTGTGTAATTCATAGTATTGATTTGGCTCAAATAGATTTTGGAGATGCAGTAGTAATATTGGGAGCTGGAATAATGGGGCTCTTGCATCTGCAACTGGCCAAACTTAGAGGAGCCAGGGTAATTGTTTCTGAAGTAGATTCTTATAGAAGGGAGAAGGCTTACTCTTTAGGTGCTACTGATGTTATAAACCCTATTGAAGTAGATCTGGTAGACAAGATAAAAGAGTTAACAGATGGTTATGGGGCAGATGTGGTTATTTGTACCCCATCTATATCTAAATTGGCTGAGCAGTCAGTAGAAATGGTTTCTAATTTAGGTAAAGTGGTTTTATATGGATCTTTCCATCCGGATACACCCCTATCTTTAAGTCCTAATAGAATTCATTACTCTCAGATCAAGCTGATAGGTGCAGTTAATCCTGGTTCTAAAGATTTTTTAAGAGCGACCAGAATGCTAAATCAGGGAATAGTCGATTTAAATGGATATGTTGATGCTATATTTCCCTTGGAGCAGATTCAAGAGGCTTACGATGATTCAGTGATTCCTGGCAGATATAGGGTAGTAGTTACAATGGATTATTCTATTTCTAAATCATAAATGATATAATGACCGCACCCTGATTAAGGAGGTGCGGTGATGGCAAGGAGGGTAAGAGGCGGTGATTTATTAACCCAAAGGGCAGAATACCACGGGTTTACCTGTGGATGAATGTAAATTTGCCCGGAGAGCGTCGAGCTCAGCTCGAAATGTGGAAAGGTGCCACGGGCTTGCCCGTGGGGTTTCCACTGAAGATAAGGGGGATAAATTTATGGCTGATACAATAATTAAGAGTGATTATTTGTTGTTAGAAGATGGTTTAAAGCTAAATTGGGGAGTAAGGATAGAAAATAATAGAATAGTCGAAGTCGCTCCCAATGAAAATATTAAAATAAAACACGATGACAAAATAATTAATTTTAAAAATAAAATTGTAGCACCCGGTTTTATCAATGGACATATGCATATGTATGGTGTTTTATCTCATGGTATCAGTGTAGAGACATTTGTTAATGATTTTTCAAGCTTTTTAGAAGATTTTTGGTGGCCCTGTGTAGAAAATCGACTTGACCATCAATTAGTAGAGATAACTACCAGATGGGCTTGTGTGGAGATGATTAAAAGTGGGATAACTACATTTATGGATGTTTTAGAAGGACCTAATACTATTCCAGGAGCATTGGATATTGAAGCTGAGGTTATTCAAAAAGCAGGCATGAGAGGGATTGTTTCCTTTGAAGCATGCCAAAGGGTGAATAAAGAAAATGGAGAACTAGGCCTAAAAGAGAATGTTGATTTCATTAGAAAAAATAATAAGCCAGATAATTTAGTCCAGGGGATGATGTCAGTACATGCTCTCTTTACTGCGGATAAAGAGTATTTGATTCAAGCAAAAAAAATAGCTGATGAATTAGGATGTGATATCCATATGCATTTATCAGAAAGCGTTTATGAGCCAAATTGGTCTTTAGAGAAATATGGTAAACGGCCAGTAGAAGTTTATAATGAATTAAATTTTTTAGGACCAAATGTACTTGCTTCCCAGGGTGTGCAATTAGAACTTGATGAAATAAATATTTTAGATAAAAAAGGGGTAAGGTTAGTTCATATGCCTTTATCTAATTGTGAGGTGGGGGGAGGAATAGCACCTATCCCCACTCTTTTAGCAAAAGGTATCAAAACAGGCTTGGGAACAGATGGTTATATCAATAACTTTTTTGAAGTTATGCGCGGGGCTTTTTTAATTCATAAGGCTTACCATCAAAATCCTATGATTATGCCCGCTAAAGACGTATATGAAATGGCAACTAATGGAGGAGCAAAAGTTTTGGGTAGAGATGATATAGGTCGTATTGAAGTTGGTTGTTTAGCAGATTTAATTGCAATTAATATAGATGTTCCGACACCGATTAATTCAAAAAATATTTATGACCAACTTATTTTATTCCGTAATCCAAACAATGTTACTGATGTAATGATAAATGGTAAATTTGTTTTAAAGGATAATAATTTGGTAACTATTGATGAAGAAAAGACTAAAGCGGAAATTAAAATTGCTGCGGAAAAATTTTGGAAATTAAATTAAAGCGATAATTTATGGGGGGGTGCAATAATTGGAGAAAAATAAAAAATTAAATAAAGCAGATATTTCTACAGAATTATGTGGGGTAAAATTACAAAGCCCCTTTATTTTATCTTCTGGCCCTCTTTCCTATGCAGCAGAAGGTTTAATCAGGGCTCATGAAGCAGGTGCAGGGGCAGTAGTTACTAAAACAATAAGATTAAAAGCAGCAGCAAATTCTGTTAGTCATATAAGTAAAATAAATAAAGATTCTTTAATTAATTGTGAAAAGTGGGCAGATAGCGAAGCAGCTCTTTGGTTTAAAAGAGAAATACCTATGACTAAAAAAGCCGGAGCGGTAGTTATTGCCAGTGTTGGTCATACTTTACCAGAAGCAGAAGCCTTAGCTAAAGATTGTGAAAAAGCAGGAGCAGATTTTATTGAGTTAGTATCCTATACAGAAGATACTATATTACCTATGTTAAAAGCAACCAAGGAGAGAGTATCTATTCCTGTTATTTGTAAAATGAGTGGAAATTGGCCTGATCCCGTAGGTGCTGCTAAAAAATGCTTGGAAGCTGGAGCAGATGCTATATCGGCAATTGATTCCATAGGGCCTACTTTAAAGATTAATATTAAAGAAGCCAGGCCAGAAATGTTTAGTGCTAATGGTTATGGATGGTTATCTGGAGGAGCAATTAGACCAATTGCCTTGAGGATTGCTTCTGAAATTTCTCGAAATGGTTGTAATAATTTAATAGGAATTGGTGGAGTAACTTGCGCAGAAGATGCTATTGAATATTTAATGATAGGAGCTAATGCTATTGGAGTATGTTCTATTGCAATCCTTAGAGGTATTGAAGAATTTACTAAACTATGCAAAAATACTTCTGTATTATTAGCTGAATTAGGATATAGTTCAATTTATGCTGTAAAAGGAGTGGCTTTACCAAATTTTCCTAAGGAAGAAATATTTGGAAAATTAGAATTTAATTATGATCCTGATTATGCACCTTGTCAAAATGCCTGTCCTGCAGGAGTAGATGTCCCGCTATATTTAGCTCAGATTAGAAAGGGTGATTATTTAGAAGCTTATAATATTATTAGTTTAACCAATCCTTTTCCTGCTATTTGTGGTAGAGTATGTGACCATCCTTGCGAGGAACAATGTCGACGTTCTACCATTGATGATCCCTTGCAAATTAGATTATTAAAAAGGTTTGCTGCTGATCAAGTTTTAGAAAATTGTGGTTATGAGCTTCCTTTACCACCCATGCAACCCGATAACGGTAGAAAAATTGCTATTATTGGTTCTGGACCGGCAGGACTGACCTCTGCTTTTTATTTAGCAAAATTAGGATATAAAGTTAAAATATTTGAGGCACTACCCGTAGCAGGTGGAATGATGGCTGTAGGGATTCCTGATTATAGGTTGCCTAAAGAGATTTTAAAAAAAGAAATTATTAGAATTGAAAATATGGGAGTAGAAATTAAAACAGGTGTAAGAATAGGCAGTGATATTAGCTGGCAAGAATTAAAAAAACAGAATTATGATAGTATTTTAATTGCTACAGGTGCACATAAAGATTTAGCATTAAATATTGCAGGAGAAAATTTTGCAGGTGTATTATCCGGAATAAGTTTTCTTAGAGATGTTAATTTAGGACACAAATTTGATTTTAATGGTAAAAAGATAGCAGTTATTGGAGGAGGGAATGCGGCAATTGATTCTGCAAGATCTGCCTTGAGATTAGGAGCTAAAAAAGTCACGATAGTTTATCGTCGGGAAAAAGAAGATATGCCTGCTTTTATAGAGGAAATTAATTACGCTGAAGAAGAGGGAATTAAGTTTATATTTTTAGCCGCTCCCGACAAAATTACCGGAAAAGAAAATTTGGAAAAATTATACTACAAACCTACAAAATTAGGTGAAGTGGATAGTTCAGGCAGAAGAAGACCTATACCCACCGGGGAAGCCTCCAAAGCTTTAAAAGTAAACGTAGTTATAGTTGCTGCCGGCCAAAAGATAGATACTGAATTTTTGCCAGAGATAAAGAATAAAGAAACAGGTGAAACTGAAATTGAAGGTGTTTATGCCATAGGTGATTGTATCAAAGGATCGGGGACAATTATTCAATCTATTGCCGATGGTAAGAAAGTAGCAGAAACGATAAATTTAAACTTAAAAGGAAAGATAAAAATATTAGAGGGAAAAGAAATAAAACGTATGCATTTTGGAGCAATAGATAATGATTATATAGAAAGGGAAGAAACAAAATTATTGCCGGTTAAAGAAAGAATATCCAATTTTGCGGAAGTAGAAATGGATTTAGAGGAAGATGTAGCCAGGAAAGAAGCTCAACGTTGTTTACAATGTGGTTGTATTAACTGTCAACGTTGTGTTATAGCTTGTCCATATCATGCACGTAGTTTAGATTTTCCTGTAATGAAAGTAGACCAAGATTTATGTCGTAGCTGTGGATTATGCTTATCTATTTGTCCAACAGGCTCGTTAACTGCTGAAATAATAGAAAAAGAAAAAGTAGAAAGATAATTTATTACTAAATAATAAAAATAAAACCATACATATTTTTGAGCTTTAAATAAATAAATTATATTAAACATACAAGGAGTAAAAAAGGAGCATTTATGGCCTTAACAGCATATATCGATTTAACTAAAAAAAATATAAAAATAATCGAAAGTCCTGCCAATATTCTAAAAAAATATTTAGGAAGCAGAGGATATGCGGCAAAAATTCTCTATGATAATGTAGGTCCAGAAATAGGCGCTTTTGATACTAATAATTGTCTTATTTTTTCAACAGGATTATTTACAGGTAGTTGCTGGCCTACATCAGCTCGCTTTACAGTTACTGCAAAGTCACCGGCAACTGGTGCTTATGGTTATGCTAATGCAGGTGGATACTTTGGTCCTGAATTACGAAGAGCAGATTTTGATGCATTAGTTATAAGGGGTAAATCAGAGAAACCAGTTTATTTATTAGTGAAAGATGAAGAAATAACAATTTTACCTGCTGAGAAATACTGGGG
>Ga0209121_10001575_pt1 | contig 23895 bp, 25 predicted proteins | sample Cruoilmetagenom3_FD_187292 | JGI IMG/M metagenome (GOLD analysis project Ga0209121, IMG submission 187292) | Oil polluted marine microbial communities from Coal Oil Point, Santa Barbara, California, USA - Sample 3 (SPAdes) (version 2) | ecosystem: Environmental > Aquatic > Marine > Oil seeps ... | reverse complement strand
CTAATTGCCGTCACTGGTTTCATTACCGGTATTCAATTATTGGTCTTCGGCCTTTTGGCCAACTTAATTTTAAAAAGCGGCAATAATCACAATGATTTTTATAAAATAAAGAGCATAATTGAGGAGAAATGAAGTACCTAATCACCGGCTGCGCCGGCTTTATTGGTTTTCATTTATCAAAAAACCTTCTTGAGAACGGAGAAACCATTGCGGGGATTGACAATCTTAATGATTATTATGATCCTAAGTTAAAAAAAGAACGGCTTAATATTTTAAAGCAATACGATAATTTTTCTTTTAGCCAGGTTGATATTACCGATTATCAAGCATTGGAGAAAGTTTTTAAAAAATATCCCCCTGAAAAAATTTGTCATTTAGCCGCTCAGGCCGGCGTTCGTTACAGCCTTACCCACCCCTTTGTTTATGAAAAGACGAACATGTTGGGATTTTTGAATATTTTGGAATTGATGAGAAAATATAAAATTAAAGATTTGGTTTTTGCCTCCAGTTCTTCGGTTTACGGCGGTATCAAAGAAATTCCTTTCCGAGAAGATATGAATATCAACAAGCCCATTTCTTTATACGCCGCCACTAAAGCCGCCAATGAACTTTATGCTTATGTTTATCACCATCTTTATAATATCAATGCTGTTGGTTTGCGATTTTTTACTGTCTATGGTCCCTGGGGTCGGCCCGATATGGCTTTATTTTTATTCACCAAAGCAATTTTGGAAAATAAACCAATTAAGGTTTTCAATTACGGTAAAATGAAAAGAGATTTTACCTATATTGACGATATTGTAAATGGTATTACATCTTCTTTGAATAAAGTATCCGAATTGGGCTATGAAATTTTTAATTTGGGCTGTTCTAATCAAGTTGAATTAATGGATTTTATTAAAGCAATAGAAGAAGAGTTGGGCAAGAAAGCTAAGAAAAATATGCTGCCTCTTCAGCCCGGCGATGTTCCCGAAACATATGCTGATGTTTCTAAAGCGAAAGAGCTGTTAGGTTATCAACCAAAAGTGAAAATAGAAGAAGGGGTAAAGAAGTTTATTAAGTGGTATAGGGAATATTATGAAAAATAACAAAAAAGAGATTAAAATCTGTGTTGTCGGCTTAGGCTATGTTGGTTTGCCCTTGGCAACGGCATTAGCGAAGCACTATTCGGTTATTGGCTTTGACATTAATAAAGATAAGATTAGGGAACTAAAGAAAGGCTATGACAGAAATAATGAGGTAAGTAAATCTCTTATTTTAAATAGGAATTTGACTTTTACTGCTAATTCTAAGGTAATAAAAAATTGTAACTTCATCATTATTGCTGTTCCTACTCCTGTTGATGAGGCTAAACACCCAGACTTAACCCCTGTTATTAAGGCAACGCAAACTATCGGTAAAAATTTATCACTCGGTTCCATTATTGTTTTAGAATCTACTGTTTACCCTGGAGTAACAGAGGAAATTTGTGTACCCATTTTGGAAAAAGAAAGCGGCCTAAATTATAAGAAAGATTTCAATGTTGGTTATTCACCGGAAAGAATTAACCCCGGCGATAAAATTCATACAATCGACAAGGTAATTAAGGTTGTTTCGGGTGATACTAAAAAATCACTAAAAATTATTGCCCAAGTTTATAGTTCAATTACTAAAGTATTTAGAGCCAAATCTATAAAAGCGGCCGAGGCTGCCAAGGTAATTGAAAATACTCAACGGGATTTAAACATTGCTCTTATGAATGAATTGAAAATAATTTTTGACAAAATGGATTTGGAAATCAATGATGTTTTAGAAGCGGCCAAGACAAAATGGAATTTCATTCCTTTTCATCCGGGTTTGGTAGGCGGCCATTGTATTGGCGTTGATCCTTATTATTTAGCTGAAAAGGCTAAAGCGCTGAGAATCCATCCGCAGGTAATTTTGGCCGGAAGAAGAGTAAATGATGATATGGCAAATTATCATGCCGCAAAAATTATTAAAGCAATGATTAAAAAAGATATTAGTGTGAAAGAGGCGCGAATATTAATTCTTGGAGCAACATTCAAGCCGGATGTTAATGACATTAGAAATTCTAAAGTAAAAGATTTAGCTGATGAATTAAGAGGCTATGGTTGTCTAATTACTTTTTTTGACCCGATGTTAGAAACATCAAGAATTTGGGGATATAAAAATGTCAAAGAAAATGAATTTTCTTCAAAAAAATTTGATTTTATAGTAAAAGCCGTGCCTCATAGGAAACTAAAGAAAGTAAGGTTTGATTATGAAATTTGATTATGCGAATTTTAATGCTCAATTATGAATTTCCTCCCTTGGGTGGTGGAGCCGCTAATGCTAATTTTTATCTTCTGAAAGAATTTGCTAAGGAGAAAGATTTGAAAATAGATCTAATTACCTCATCTATTGACAAATTTAAAGAAGAAAAATTTTCTCAAAATATCATCATTTATCGTCTTAATATTGGCAAAAAGAATCAAAATCTACATTTTCAAACTAATAAAGACTTACTTGTCTATTCTCTTAAATCTTATTTCTTTGCCAAAAAATTATTAAAGAAAAATGATTATAATTTAGTTCATGCTTGGTTCGGTATTCCCTGCGGATTTATTGCTATGTTATTGGGTGAACCTTATATTGTTGCTCTTCGTGGATCTGACGTTCCTTTCTATAACTCCCGTTTTAAAAATTTAGATAAATATTTTTTTCAATATTTAAGCAGGCTTATTTGGGAAAAAGCAAAAATAGTCGTTGCCAACTCCCAGGGTTTAAAAGAATTGGCGCAAAAGACCGCTCCTAATCAAAAAATTCAACTAATTTATAATGGTGTTGACACCAACGAATTTAAACCGCCTAAAACAAAAAAGAAATCAAAAGATTTACGGATTTTGTGTGTAGCAAGATTAATTAAGAGAAAGGGCATTGACTATCTACTTAAAGCATTAGGGAGATTAAAAGATAAGAATTTTATTTTGACAATCATCGGCGATGGTAATGAAAAAGAAAATCTTGTTAACTTGACTAAAAAATTAAAAATAAATAGCAAGGTAAGATTTTTGGGTCCTATCCCCCACTCTGAAATTATTAAATACTATCAGCAGAACGATTTATTTGTATTGCCATCCCTAAATGAGGGTATGAGTAATACCATTCTCGAAGCAATGGCTTGCGGCTTGCCGATAATTGCCACCGATGTCGGCGGCTCGGAAGAGTTAGTAAAAGAGAACGGGTTTATTATTAAACCAAAATCTAGGAAAGAATTGGTAAAAGCGATTCAAAGATATATTGATGATAGGAGTCTACTGGAAAAACAAGGTCAGGAATCAAGAAAAAGGGCAGAAAAAATGAGTTGGAAAAACGTGGCAAAAAAATATTCGAAAATCATTTTTAATTATTAAATATAAAACATGAAAACCACGATGTTAACTAATAAGCAAATAGATTTACTTTTAACATTAAGGTATGTACCTCTTTCTAATAAAGTGTCAAGAGTATACCCAGAATACAATTATAACTTCAAAACATTCGTCAAGAAATCACGAGAAATATTTTTAGATAACATTAAGAAAGAAATTAAAGGAGAAAAGAAGGTTGCTCTTTTTTTATCCGGCGGCGTGGATAGCTCTGCCGTTCTTGCCGCATTGTCAACATTTGATATAAAAATTCAAACTTATACTTTAGGCTTCTCTAAGAATGATCCCGATTTACAATTAGCAAGAAAATTATCGGAATATTATGCAACCGAACATAAGGAGATAATTCTTGATGAATTACCAAAACAAACATTTGAAAAGTGTATTAAAAATATGGAGCTTCCCAATGGCGATCCCACTGTTATTCCTGTTAGGGTCTTGATGGAACAAGTGAAAGGGGTAAGAAAAATTTTTGTTGGCGAAGGAGGAGATGAGGTTTTTGGTGGTTATCCGGAATTTAGATATATTGTTATATCAAAATACTTCCGATGTTTCCCTAATTTTATAAAAAACATCTTTTTTAACTTTACTAATGAAGAAATAAAAGAGAGAGGCAGAAATTTTTTTAAATATTTAAACAATCCGTTAAGGTCTTTTCTTTATTTAAAATCTGTTTTTACGCCGGAAGAAAAAGAAAAACTTTACACTGATAATTTTAAAGTGAATATGGAAGATGGCGCGGTTTTTAATTTTAAGAAGAAATTATCTTTTTTGGAAAACATTATGGTCTTTTATTTAGAAAATCAATTACCGGGTCGCCTAATAACAAAGTATCCTCAAGACAATAAGTTTAAATTTTGTTTTCCAATGTTGGATAAAAAATTAATTGATTTGATGTTATTTGCTCCCAAAGAATATAAATTTAATTTGATAGACGGTAAAAATAAAAAGGTTCTTCGCGAGATGATGAAATCGGGACAACCCGCCTTTATTTACAAGGCAAAAAAAAGAGGCTTCACAGTTCCTGTTGAAAAATGGATGGATGGTAGTTTAAAAAAAGAGGTGGAAAAAGTTCTGAATAAGGAAAGAATAGAAAAAGAAGGCCGATTTAATTGGAATTTTGTTCAAAAAGTTTTGACAAATTACAAAAAAAGTTTTTATTGGAGAAACAAACTTTGGACATTGTTTATTCTTGAAAAATGGTTAAAAGAAAAGAAAAAATAATATAAAAAATGAGAAATAAAAAAAACGTATTATTTAATTTTGGCAAGAATTGGCAGGCATATTCGGCACATTCTTTAAACAACCAGAAATTTAATGAGGCATTAAATTCTCTAAAAGAGTTAATTGGAGAGGACAAAATTAAAAATTCAAAATTTTTAGACATAGGTTGTGGCAGTGGGGTATTTGCAATTGCCGCCTCTAAGATTGGCGCAAAAGAAACGGTTGGTATTGATATATCCAAAGAAAGCATAAGCGCTTTACTACAAAATCAAAAAAAATTTACCTCTCCGAAAAAGGTGAAATTTTTTTGTAGATCAATACTAGACAAGGATATTTTTAATTTAGGGCAATTTGATATTGTTTATTCCTGGGGCGTTTTGCATCACACTGGCAAAATGTGGAAAGCAATTGAAAACAGTCTTGATCTAGTAAAAAGAAATGGATTACTGGTGCTCGCTATTTATAATAAACACTGGTCTTCGCCTTTTTGGAAAATGATAAAAAGGTTTTATAATTTTTCCCCAATCTTTATTAAAAAGACTTTAGTTTTTATTTTTTATTGGGTTATTGCACTGACAAAGCTTATTATAGCTAAGAAAAATCCCCTTAAAAATAAGAGAAGGGGAATGAGTTTTTATTATGACATCATTGATTGGCTTGGCGGTTATCCCTACGAATATGCCCCTAAAGATGAAATTAAAAATTTTATTGAGAAGAAAAAATTTAAACTAATAAAATTTGTCAAAGCACCGGTTCCAACTGGATGTAATGAATTTGTTTTTCAACAAATACCATAAGGGATTTATTAATAAATAGGTCTTAACTAGGCCTAGAAAAAATAAATAAATAATATAGTTTTTCAGAGCTTAAGATTGTTGCCAAAAAATTTATTTGCTAAATCTGGAAAAGCCATGATAAATATAATTATGTCTGATATACTAAAAAATGTGAAATTAAAATGGCTCTAAAAATAAAAAAATTAGGTAAAATTTGTTTGTTAATGATTAGTAGAAACTTAAGGTGGCTTGTAATACTTTTAAAATCGTTTTTTCAGAAAAACAAAAAATATAAAGTTTTAAATTTTGAAATGTTTTTAAACCCTCGGGGTGCTGGGTTAGACTTAAAAGAAAATTCAATACACAAACAACTTGCCCTGGATGGCATTAGGGAAAATCAGGCAACTAGGATAATGCAAAAATTTATATCCCCAAATGATGTGGTTTTAGAATTAGGTGCCAATATAGGATATTATGTTTTAATAGAAGCAAAAATTATAAAGAATGGATTTATATATGCGGTAGAGCCTTCTCCTGAAAATGTAAATTTATTAAAGAAAAATGTAGTATTAAATAATTTACGGAATATTGAAATCTGTGATATTGCGATTGCTGATAAAACAAGAAGGGCTGAATTATTTTTAAGTAAGGCCTCCAATTTTCACAGTTTGATAAAACACAAAAAATCTCAACATAGTCAAAAGTCAATAATGGTTAGAACTGAAACAGTTGATTACTTTTTAAAAAAAAGGAAGCAAATAACTTTTTTAAGAATGGATATAGAGGGTTATGAAACAGAGGTTATCAAAAGTATGGAAAAAACTTTTCTGAGCCCAAAGTTTCGAAAAATTTTCGTTGAAATTCATCCTCATAATGTTAGTGCAAAAAAGATGCGCTCTTTTTTAGAGAAAATGAAAACACACGGATTTAAATTAGAGCATGCTATTTCCCATGATAATTTTCAAAGAAAAATTTTAGGTCAAACAAGAGTGGAAAAGCTTTCCCTGGAACAATTAATGGGTGACAAGAGAGTTGTTAATAAAGACGGTGCTTTTGAATTATTTTTGCAAAGATAATGCTAAGTTTTGCAACTATTTCAAATTCAGCATAAAAATGATAATTTTTTAATGTCTAGATGAATACAGTGCTTCATATCATTGATCATATAGGAGGCGGCAAGTCAGAAAGCTTTCTACTTAAGTTATATAAAAATAGACATATGTTTCATAATATTAAACCTATTTTCTATAGCATGAAGCGTACTGAATTTGACCCGCCCAGTAGAGATGACTTGATTATTTCCTCTAATTCAAGCAAGTGGAATCCTTTTGTACTTATTGAACTTATTAAATTAGTAAAAGATAAAGAAGTTAAGTTAATACATTTACATTTACCCAAGGCCATACTTCTTGGTATCCTATTAAAATTAATAACCGCTAAAGATTTAAGGGTAATTGTTCATGAACACGGTGAAATTTTTGAACAAAGGGGTTGGTATATATTTTTTATGAAATTTGGACAAAAACTAGTAGATCGCTTTATTGCAGTTTCAGAATTAACAAAAGAAGAATTAATTAAAGCTGGTATTAAGAAACAAAAAATAGCCGTAATAAACAATTTTATTAATTTTGATAATTTTAATTTTGAAAATCAAGATAAGTTCCAAAATAGAGAAAAATATAATTTGCCCAAAGACAAATTAGTATTAGGTTATCTTGGTAGACTCGTTAAAATGAAAAATGTTGATGCCATAATTAAGGCAATTGCTAAACTTAAAGCTCAAAACAAAGAAGTTTATTTATTGATTATTGGGGATGGCCCAGAAAGGGACACCTTAGAAAGATTAGTTTGGGAATTGGAAATAAAAGATAGTGTAAGATTCCTAGGTTATAGAACAAAAATTAGTTCACTAATTTCTACAATAGATATTGGATGTTTAGTAAGTGAATACGAAAGTTTTGGTTTACCTATTTTGGAGTTTCTATCGATGAAAAGGCAAGTTATTCTGACGAAAGTAGGCATATCGCGAGAAGTAAAAAAATATGTAAAAATTGTTGAAAAACACAATTTAGCTGAAAAAATTGCTAAAGCGGTTATTGAGTTGCGTAAAAACCCCAAACCCAAAATAAGCGAAAAAAAATTAAACAAGAAATATTCGCCCAAGAGCTATTTTTCAAAACTTGAAAACTTATATATAAGATTAATTTAAGATTTTGAAAGTAAGTTTAAATGACAAATAGACCACTGATTTCTGTAGCTATAACTACATACAATCGAGAACACAGTATCGAAAGAGCAATTAATTCAGTTACTAAGCAACTTACCCTAAAAAGTTGAGAAGTAGTATCACAAAATGAAAAAAAACAATGCCAATGTTAGTTTAACAAATGCAGTTGACTTTATTTTTTTGAATAATAATGTTGCGGAGATTAAACAAAAAGGTATTAACGCAAAGCTTGTGATTACCGGTGATGGACCACAAAAAGAGTCATTGGAAAAACTTATTAAAAAATTAAAGCTAGAAAATAATGTTTTCTTCTTAGGATACAGAAAAGACATTCCTGATATTATCTCTACTTTTGACATAGGCTGCTTAATAAGCAACTATGAAAATTTTTCTATGGCCCTACTAGAATATATTGCCATGAATAAGCTCTGTTTGGTAAGTAACAGCGGAGGAAATCCCGAAGTTGTTAATGATGCGATCGCAAAGTTTGTAGATAATCCTCACGATATAGATGAATTTGTAAATAGAACCTTATGACTTATAAAGAAAGATATTAATGAACTTGAATTTAAAAAAATAAAAAGTATGTATAGTGTTAAAAAACACATCTTGAAAATGGAATCCATATACAAAACAATTTAAGACTTTATTTTTCTTAATTAATATTCGCAGAATATGCTTAAAAAATTTAAAGAAATTATCGATATTTTTAATGATTTTCTTGATTAAATAAATTGCAAAAATTAATTGCTTCAATTATATAAAAATGGAAAAAGAGAAATTACCGCTAGTCAGTGTTGTGTTATTAAATTTTAATGGGCTGAAGTATCTTAAAAAGACCATTCCTATTATTTTAAAATTGAATTATTCTAATTACGAAATAGTTATCGTTGATAATGGTTCTGCTGATGGCAGTATTCAATTTCTTGAAAAATTAAAAAAAATTCGAGTCATTGAGAATAAAGAAAACCTTGGTTATTCAAAGGGGAAAAATATTGGCGTAAAAGAGGCAAGGGGGGAAAATATTTTTCTTATTGATAATGATATTTTGATTAAAGATATTAACATTATTAAAAATTTTCTTGAATTTTCCAAGCCGGGGTTATTTATTACTCCCATTATGGTCAATATTGATTCCGAAACAATAAAGGGTTATGGTAATTACTATTCTTTCTATGGACCAAGAGAAAATATATCAATATCATTGGAAAAAGTAAGGTCTGATTCTTCTGAAACAAGAAAAGTTGGATATCCCCATGGTGGAGCGATTTTTTTTAGGAAAAAAGATTTCGAAAATATTGGTGGTTATGACGAAATACAGCCGTTCAATTTGGATGACTTTGATTTGGGTTGTAGAATTTGGAATATGGGAATGCGGGTGATTACGTTACCAAGAATTCACGTAATTCACATAGGGGTGGCTAGTAGAAAGAATTTAAATTCTTGGTGTTGGAAATACCGATATCATTTTTCCGGTATTATGAGAACAATGATTAAAAATTATCGCCCTGCCAATTTGTTTATAAACATTCCTTTTTTTTTAGTTTTTGTTTCTTTTAAAACAATAAAAAATTCGATATCTAGGCACTCTTTTCTTCCCATTACTTCTTTTTTTTGGTCTGTTGGATTTTTTGTTAAATGTTTTCCTGATACTCTTAAGAAACGGAAAGAAATTCAATCTGAAAGGATAACGAAAAAAGACATTTTTTTAAAAATAAAGCCTCCAGATTTTAATTAAATTTTTTTATGAAAACAAAATCTAAAATATCAGTTTTAATGTCTGTTTATAATGGCGCAAGATTTTTGGCCAAGAGCATTGAGAGTATCTTAAGCCAATCTTTTACTAATTTTGAATTTATTATTATTGATGATTGCTCAACAGACAATTCGTTAAAAATTATCAAAAATTATCAAAAAAAAGATAAGAGAATAAGGGTTATTTCTAACAAGGTTAACTTGGGTTTAACTAAATCGCTAAATAAGGGGTTAAAAATTGCCGTGGGTAAATATATTGCCCGTATTGACGCTGATGATTATTGTCGAGAAGATAGATTAAAAAAACAATTTGATTTTCTTGAAAAAAATAAAGACATTTTTTTGGTTGCTTCTTGGGCTTCAATAATAAATAAAAATGGCAATGTTTTGAGAGTTAAAAAAACATCCACAACTTCCAAGGCGATTAAGAAAAAATTGGAAAAAAATAATTGTCTTTTTCATTCTTCAATTATGTTTAGAAGAAAACCGCGCTTTAGATATAGGAGTAAATTTGTTTATGCACAAGATTATGATTTCTATTTAAATTTGCTTACAAAAGATAAAAAAATTGCCATTATTCCCGAACCATTAATTTTTTATAGAACTAATTATAATACCATTAGTGTTAAGAGAAAAACTCAACAGTCGCTATTTGCCCAAAAAGCAAAAGAGTTTTATTGGCAAAGAAAAATCAGTGGTAAGGATGATTACTTGGCGCTTAAAGTGCAAGAAATTTTGAAAATAAAAGGTAATAAAAATAATTTGTTAAGATTAAAAATTATTTTTATGCTTCAGTTAGGGCAATTCAGTGAGGCCAAAAAATTATACCTAAAATATAATAAACTTGAAAATTCCTTTTTTGTCAAGATTCCCCTTTATTTGTTTATAAATTACCCCGTTTTTTATAAATTTTATTGTTTTTTAAGATATGGAAAGAAATAAAAGAATATTAGGACTTTTTTTTACAAAGGGTATTAGCGTTGATCTTTGGGAAAAGAAGGGTTTATTGGACAGAGAAAAAATCATTTACGAAAAGTTGATTGAGAAAAAATATTTTTCAAAGATTTTTTGGTTTACATATGGAATAAATGATAAAAAATATGAAAAAAACCTAAACGGGAATATTCAAATTATTCCAATGCCTAAAATTTTTTGGCCTAAGGGCGGAAAACTAGTATATTCTTTTCTTTTACCGTTTATCCGAAGAAAGTACTTAAAACAATGCTCGATTTATAAAACTAATCAAATGATGGGCAGTTGGACGGCTATTTTTGCTAAATGGCTATATAAGAAGTTATTAGTTTTAAGAACAGGATATACTATCTCTCTTTCGTTAAAAAATCCAAACACAATTAAAAAAATAATGGCAAGGCTTGTCGAAAGGTTTAGCTATGCTAATGCCGATTGTTGTTTTGTTAGCAGTCGATTTGATCTTAGATATATTAAAAAAAAATATCATACTAAAAATATTGTCTGTGTGCCTAACTTTATTGATATTAACAAGTTTTTTCCCCTTGGTTTTTTACCAAAGAAAGAACTGATATATATTGGCCGATTATCGGAAGAAAAAAATCTTGTTCATTTGATAAGGGCCTTGCGCAAAACTAATTTCAATCTTGACATCTATGGCAAGGGTCATTTAGAGAAAAAATTAAAAAGTTTGGCTAAAAAAAATAATGTAAGGGTTTTATTTAAAGGATCTGTTCCCAATAGTAAAATCCCAAAAATTTTAAGCGATTATCAATTATTTATTTTGCCCTCTTTCTATGAGGGAATGCCCAAGGCTCTTCTTGAAGCCATGGCTTGTGGTTTGCCTTGTATTGGCACCGATGTTCGGGGAATAAATGAAGTTATAAAACACAATTATAATGGCTTGTTAGTAAAAACAGATTCAAAAAGTATTAGACGAGGCGTTTTGAAATTAATGAATGATAAAAAATTAAGGGAACGATTAGGAAAAAATGCTCGCAAAACAATAGAAAGAGAATATAGTTTAGAAAAAGTGATGAAAAAGGAAATAAAAATATATGATAGGCTATTAAAATGAAGAAAAAAATAATTAATTGTTTGCTTAATTTCTTTTTTATATTAGATAATCACTGTTATAAAATTATTTCCAAATTGGCTATTTGGGATAATAATGGTATTCACCCTAAACATAAAATAATGAATTATCATCAATTTTTTGTTGATAATATTGATAAAAATGATTGTGTTTTAGATGTTGGCTGCGGTAATGGCTTTGTTGCTTATGATATTTCTCAGAAAGCAAAATCAGTTTTAGGAATTGATATTAATAGGCAAAATATTCAATCTGCCAAAGAACATTACCAACGGGAAAATTTAAGTTTTATTTTTGGTGATGCCACTAAATATCAATTCAAAAAGGGGTTTGATACAATTATCTTAAGTAATGTTTTGGAGCACATTAAAAACAGAGCTGCTTTTTTAAAGAAAATAAAAAAATTAGCTCCGAAAATTTTAATTCGCGTGCCAATGATTAACCGTGACTGGCTTGCTTTGTATAAAAAAGAAAAAGGAGCAGAATATAGATTAGATAAAACTCATTTTACAGAATATACAATGAGATCTTTTCGAGAAGAAATAAAAAAAGCCGGTTTAAAAATTAAAAGCTATTCAATTCAATTTGGAGAAATATGGGCAATTATAAAAAAGTAAAAATAATAGGAAGAGATAATGTTGGTTGGAGTGTCGATAAAGACAGAAAAAACATGGAATTCTTTTTGAGCAGGGTAAAAAACGTGAAAATCACAAATAGCTATTTATCAGCAGATATTTATTTTTTTGTTTGGTATAGCCAATTGCTAAAGAAAAGGTTTTTACCATTAAGAGTTCTCAAGAATATTTTAAAAAAAAAGAAAGTTGTTGCTTTTATAACTAATGACATAAGAGATCACCCTGATGTTTATCGTCAGTTTTCTTCGTTGGTTAATTTTTGGATTTCTCCCAACAGTAATATTTCTAGTTTCTTAAAAAAAAAGAGTGTTCCTTACAAACAAATTCCCTTTTATGTCTCTCCCAAAAAATTTTACAAAATAAAAAAGACAAAAAAAGAAATTGCAAAAAAGGCGGGAATTGATTTTTCTAAATTAAATAAAAAAATTATAATAGGATCTTTCCAGAGGGATTCTTTAGGAAAAGACTTAAGTAAACCTAAGTGGCAAAAAAACCCAGAGTTGCTTATTAAAATATTAAAGAAAATTGATAACAACTCTCTTCTGCTTTTAGCTGGACCCAGAAGACATTTTGTTATAAATCAATGTAGAAAATGGAACATTCCTTATATTTTTGTTGGTAATGAGAAATGTATAGATAGAAAAGAAGATGATATTATGATAAATAATCTGCCTCAAGAAAAAATAAATTTGCTTTATAATTTAATTGATCTTTATTTAGTAACTTCAAGAAGCGAAGGAGGGCCAAAAGCTATTCTTGAGGCTTCTTTGTCAAGGAAGCTAATATTTTCAACGGATGTTGGCTTGGCAAGAGATTTTTTACACCCAGACTTAATTTATTCAAGGGAAAAGATAAATAGCTTGATTTCTTCTATCAAAAAGACGTACAAAAATAAAAGCAAAATAGAGAAGTATCAGAAGTATAATTATCGAAAAGTTTTAAATGTTTTAGATGAAAAAAAATATTTAAAATTAATCACAGAGGTAATTAATTCTGTTTAGCTTATTGAAAAAGTTCACTGTTTTATTAACGTCTACATAGTTTTACTTTTTTAAACTGTAATGCCAATAAAAAATAAATTTAAAATACATATCTTGTTTGAATTTAAAAACGGCCCATGGGGAGGTGGAAACCAGTTTCTTAGAAGCCTCAGGAGTCAATTTATTAAAATGGGAGTTTACGAAAAATATATTTCGAAAGCCGATGTGGTCTTGTTTAATAGCCACCACTGCTTAGAACAAGTTTTAAAATTAAAGCGGAAATATAAAAATAAGATCCTGGTTCATCGCGTAGATGGGCCCATTTTTAAGATAAGAAATAAAGACCTAGAAATAGATAAAATTATTTATCATTTTAATAATCTTTTTGCTGATGGGACTATCTTTCAATCAAATTGGAGTCGTCAAAAAAATTATAGTTTGGGACTAAAAAAAAATAAATTTGAAACAACAATTATCAATGCTCCGGATAATAAAATATTTAATCGAAGAGGAAAAATAAAGTTTTCTTTAAAAAGAAAAACAAGGTTAATTGCTACTAGTTGGTCTAATAACTGGCGAAAAGGATTTAGAATGTATAAATATTTGGATGAAAATCTTGATTTTGATAAATATGAAATGACTTTTATAGGAAATTCTCCTATCAATTTTAAAAATATTAAATGGATAAAACCCTTACCCAGCGAGAAAATAGCTAAACAGTTAAAACGAAATGATATATTTATTACCGCTAGCCAAAAAGATCCCTGCTCTAACTCTTTAATTGAAGCCTTACATTGTTACTTACCAGCAGTGGCACTGAATGACGGGGGTCATCCGGAGATAGTTAAAAATGGAGGAGAAATGTTTGGGGGAAAAGAAGATATTTTAAAAGAAATTAACAGGGTCGCTCAAAATTATGAGCAATATCAAAAAGCAATTAACTTACCCTCCATGAAAGAAACTGCCAAGAGATACTATCAATCCGCTCAAAGAATTTTTGATGCCTATCAAAAAAAATCTTATATACCCAAAGAGATTAATTTATTACAGCAGAGTGAAATAGTATTATCAATTCTTTACCAAAAAATCAAAAGCAAATTATTATAATTTTAAAAAAATGAAATTTAAAAAAAGTTTTGATTATTATTTTTGGGCAAGTTATCGGCGAAAAATGCTTGATAACTTGCAAGAGAAATATAAATATTTATATCAAGGTATAGTTTTGGATATTGGCGGCCGTGATAGGGGTAAATTTAAAAAACCTAAAAATGAAGTTGAAAAGTGGATTTTTGCTGATATTGAAAAAAAACACAATCCAGATATGGTTTTAGATGTTACCGATATGAAAGAAATAAAAAGCGAATCTATTGATGTTGTTAATGCGATTGAACTTTTTGAACATGTAGAAAACCCCCAAAAGGGATTAAAAGAATGTTATCGGGTATTAAAGCAAGATGGCATAATGATTCTTTCTGCACCATTTCTTTACCCTATTCATGCTGATCCTTATGATTTTCAAAGATGGACCGAAACAAAATGGCAGTCAGAACTAAAAAAAGTGGGTTTAAAAATTCAAAAAATTGAAGTGATGGGTAGATTTTTTACTGTCTTAATGGAATATCAAAAATTTTTTATAAGATCTCTCCCAAGGAAATTGGGCATGTTCTTAAAATTAGCTAGTTATCCCATTATGGACCTAATAATAAAATTAGATAGACTTGAATTAATGAGGAATAACAGGGCGTTAAGAGGCTTCCATGGAGGATATTTTATTGTTTGTAAAAGAGGTAACCCTAAAGAGAAGGAGTAAAATGAACTATAAAAAACTAAACTATGCTCGTTTGAGAGTTTTTTGTTTAATTTCGTTGATAATTTTATGATTAATTACAAAAGAAAAAAATTGAGTATAGTAGTGGTAGGATGGCATTTCAAAAACAGCAGTATTTATAAGAAATTAATGAATGAGACTGAACTTTATAATAATCTTGAAGTAAAATGTTATATCGCTTCGCATAAAAAGAAGATAGAAATAGACGAAAATATAATAGATCATTTTGCTCGATCTAAATGGAAATTATTATATTTTAAAAATGAGGGTTGGGATTGGGGGGCTTATCAACAATTTTTAATTTGGCAAAAAAACAATACCCTGTTTAGCGATTATTATCTTTTTTTGCATGATGATATTGAAATTAAAAACAGTGGATTTATAAAAGTATTTATTGAACAAATTCAAAACGGTGCGAAAGTAGTGGGAAATGGCATAGAATGTAGCTCTAACAATCATTGGAAACTCACTCATCCAGAAATAATTTCTTGGTCTCAAGCGAATAATTTTCCCATAGAAATTAATGCATGGAGATGGGTGCGGGGATCTTGTTTTTTTACCACAAGAAGTGTCGCCAGAGATATTTTGACGAAAATGCCAATAAAAAAAGGGGCATCTATAAGATTAGGAAATTGGAGCGAAATTATATTTGCTGGCCTAGTTACTAGCAAATATGGAGAAAAATCTATTGAGTATATTGGAAAAAGCCAAAGGAAAAGTTTTTATATCGAAGAAGAAGAAAGGGGGAAAACAAATAACACCTTAGTGATAATGTTAAAAAACATGAAAAGCAGGGTATTAAACAAGATAAAATCATTAGTCTTATTCCAATAAAAATTAATTTCTATTAAAAAAGGATGGGTTAGGATTTTACTTGACTTGCAATAAGGGCTATTTTGTGGAATATCTAAATGTAAAATTATTAATATTTAATAAGAGTTTCGAATTTGAAATATAAGAGCAAGGTGTTAAAATGTTTTTAAATGGGTAAGGCATTATTAGATATAATTATTGTAAACTACAATACGGCAGATTTTATAGGCATTTCTTTGTATGCCCTAAAGAAGTTAACCAGAAACTCCTATCAAGTTTTCATAAGAGATAACAATTCTAAATTGGAAGACTATTTAAAATTAAAAAAAATCGTTAAAAATTATAATAATGTTTTTTTAGAAAGAGTCAGAACTAAGCTTGGGGGTAGTATGGCTCATGGGACAGCTCTTAATGCTTTGGTAAAAAAAGTCGACACTCCATATTTTTCTATTTTAGATGCCGACGCTATTTGGCTTAAAAAAAATTGGGATCAAATATTAATTAGTAAAATTAACAATAAGGTCAAGGCGATAGGTACACAAGCTTCTGGCAATAAACCTCAAGATTTCCCCTTGATGTATGCTATCTTATTTGAAACGAAAGCTTTCAATGAGTTAGGCATTAATTTTAGGCCAGCGGATGTCGTTAAATTACAAGATACAGGATATGAGCTTCGCGAAAAATATTTGAGAGTAGGTTATCGAGGTATTAATCTTGAGATGAGGAATACGAGAGTTTATAAAAAAGGGCTCTTTAAAGATTTAATGGTGGCTGAGTATTATCTAGGCAAAGGTCATTATCTTTTTGCTTCTCATTTTGGTAGGGGCTCAACGCTTGGAGCGAATAAACACCTTGGCGCTTCTAAGAGATATTTGTATAGAGTTCCTGTTCTAGGTAGGCATTTTTTGTATAAGAAGGGAAAAAGAGAAAAGGAAAAATGGATAAGAATTTGTAAGGAGATAGTAGATAAACAGATATCGTATGCAAAAATTTAAAGATAAAATCAATTTAAAGGAAAAAATTAAAAGAGGAGAAAGGATTATTTTGGAATTAGGTTGCGGAAAAAGAAAAAGAGAAGGCAGAGTTAATATTGATATTTTGGATTTACCAGAAGTTGACATTGTGACCGACCTAGAACAAGGATTACAATTCGTCCCAGATAATTGTATTGATGAAATTAACAGTAAAAGTTTTTTTGAACATGTCGCTAATTTCGGCTTTTTAATGAAAGAAATGCATAGAGTTTTAAAGCCTAACGGGGAAATTAATATTTTTGTTCCTCATTTTTCAAACCCATATTACTATTCGGACTATACACACAAAAGGTTTTTCGGACTTTATACTTTTTACTATTTTTCTAAAAACCAGAATAAAATAAAAAGGAAAGTTCCCAACTTTTATGTCAATTGTGATTTTGAAGTTATTTCCCAGGAGTTGTATTTTATTTCAGTATTCCCCATGATAAGAACTTTAAAAAAATATATTGGTAAAATTATTAATATGAATACATTATTTCAGGAGATATACGAGGGACATTTAACAAATATTTTTTCTTGTTACGGTATAGATGTTAAGCTAAGAGCAATTAAATAATCCCCCTTTTTTTATTCAAAAAATATAATATTCCCATATTTAATATGGTTTGAAAGCCCAAAAGGAACGCTAATCCTCTTACATTAAATAAAGCTAGTAATGGAATCATAAATAAAATCTTCACTATAGGGAAAATAAAAGACTCTTCTAGCAAAATTTTTTTATTTTTGAGATAAAGCACAAAATGGTTTTTATATAAAAGATTAATTACAGAGAAAGGCAAAAATATGATTACTATTTGAGACAGAAAAATAGAATTACCGTATTTAGTCGAGAACAGCATGGGAATTAAAAATGGAAACATAAAGTATAAACTTATTGCGAATACCGATGAAATTGCGAATATTTGTGCATATCTTTTTGGATTAACGGTATTTGTTTTTGTTATTTTAGGAGAAGCTACTGATAAAAGACTCTTTGCAAGGTTTAAAAACCTTTTGGCAAAGTTAGTTCCAATGGCATAAATAGCCAAATCTCCAGGGCTTAATAAGATACCAATTAAGATTTTATCTAAATTTCCAGCAATAATTGATAAAATATTAATTTTTGTTAAAAACCATCCGTACTTAATAGCATTCTCATCTTTTCTATTATTTTTTATGTATTTTAGACTTTTTTGGAACCATAAAATATTGAAAGTAGTAGAAAAAAATAGATATCCAGCAATAATTGCCAAAAGATTGCCCTTAAATAAAAAAAGGATGATAATCATTGCAATCATATTGATTATTGATTGCGCAAATGCATATTTGCTGGATAAATCAAATCTTTCTTTACCTTGGAAAAAAGCATCCCAGGTGGTAGGAGCATAGAGAAAAGGAAAAAACACAGAAGAGATCATCAAAATAGTTCCCAATATATGCTCTTGATAAATATAGTAATATCCTCCCATTATTAGAAGAATTGGAATACCAATTAAGCTCCATAGAAACCTTGTCTTTACTGCTTTTTTATAACTGCCATCATATCCTCTGGCAGTAGATTGAATTATTGATGTATTTAATCCGGGGATTGAAACAATGGAAAGAGTGGAAAGAATTGCTAAAAAAAATTGATATTGTCCAAAAACTTGTTTAGTTGTCAGACGGGTAAAGATCACAGATAATACCAGGCTCGTGATTATTCCCGTCAACTGCCTTAAGCCTATCCAAAAACTATTTTTTAAATAATATTTTAAATTAATGTTTATTTTTTTCCCCAAATTGGCCGTTAATTGATATAATTTGGACTTAGTTGCTTTCACGATATTCATAAGCTTTATTTTAATTAGAAATTTTTTTTATTTCGTGACTTTATAAATATAAAAACCAAAGGCTTTGCTTAAGTCTATCGTCGCATAAGACTCAATGCTATCTATTTTGGTTAAGAGAAAATCATATTGTTTGCTTGGTCTTTTATCTTTGCAAGAAACATGTAAAACAAGAAATTCAATATCATTATTTTTTATCAAATCTTTAATTTTAGCAATATTTTCCTCACCCCAATAACCATTAATACTGAATATTTTGGTTCTATCATAATATTCATAGGACCACGGGAAATGAATATATTTCTTTTTTTCTAAATTTGTTTTTAAATAGGGATTATTATAATAATAGTCAAAAAAATATGGGTAGGTTGTTAATATTTTTTTTGAATTAATTTTTTCTTGATCAAGAAACTTCTTTAGTGCTCCTGCGTTAAAATGGGGTAGTTTCGTTCGTGAATCAAGCTCTCCGTTTTTATCATTAAATGTAAAATTAATTATCTTGTAGGAACTGAAGCTAAAAATAAGAATTATTATAAATAAAATTGATGCTATTTTATGTTTTATTTTTTTGAATAATTCTAGGTAATAATAAATTCCCGAAGAAGCTAGTATTGTAAAGTAAGGCAAAAGATAATAAATATAACGAACTTGAAATCGTCTAGGAGCATTAAAGTAGTTTATATAGAAATAAGAAGTAAAAATTACAGTAAAAAATGTTGCCCAAATGAAAGAACTTTGGGGATGTATGAGTATGGGGGCAATTGACAATAAACAAATTAAGATATAGGGCGCATATTTCGAATACCAAAGAACATTGCTGTGTTTATAATTAACAAAATAGAGATATTCAAATTTAGGGGTAGATAATTGTTGATATTCGGTAAAATGAGGTATTAACCATATACCTATTACAAAAATAATGATAAATAAGCAGAATTTTAATAATTTATTCCTTTTAGGGAAAGGACAAATTTTATTAATAATTTCCCCTGCGCTATATGTACTAATGAACATGGCAAAAAGAAAAAAAGCTCCTCTATATCCACTGCTTAGGCCTATTTTTTGAGTGATGGCAAATAGCGGTATTAAAATTAATAATTGCAGTAATTTGTTTTTTAATATTTTCAGCCGACTGAAATATATAAATAAAAGTGAAATAAACAGAATAATTTCATATTCTCTTATATATCTTGACAGGCCAACGGATAGCGGACAAACAGCAAAGAGGTAAGCAGCGATAATACCTATCCAAAAGTTTTGCTTTTTGCCTATCAGAAAAAATAAAAACACGGATATAGAACCGATAATGGCGAAGGGTAATCGCTGTAGGAACAAAGAGTTAGTATTAAAGATTTTTCTTACTGCTATAACCACATAGGTTATTAAGGGGCTTCTGGGATATTCAAAATATCCTTCAGCCAAAAAATGTTTAGCGGCGTTTAAATGACGATATTCATCACCGGCAGGATAAAGAAAACCAAGGTTCCATGTTCTCAAGAAAAAGCCTAAAAAAAGAATAAAAATTAATATTAAAAATGCCCCTTTTGGTTTTTTTATTTTTGTTGCAATTATTTTTTCTTTGCTTTTTAAAATTAGCAATAATCCCGTCAAAGCTGTTAAAAAATTAAAAAAGACATCCCCTTGTTCAAATAGGTTAATATTTTTTTGTATTAGAAAATTAGAAAAAAATAAAAATAATAATGAGGTAAGAAAAATTATTTGAAGAAAAAAATTGAAAAAGCTGACGGTTCTCTCTTTTGAATAAAACTTAAAATATATCTTTGAGATTAGATAAGAAAAAGGTAGAAAAATTAATAGAAAAACAAAGCAGATTTTGTTATTTTGAAATGAAAATGAAAGTTTTGTATAAAGATAGTTAGCAAGCAGGGGTATATTCTGAGTTATTTGTGTCTTGCTTAGTTGATATTTACTCTCAAAAATTGGCTTTGAGGAAGAAATTTGCAAGAACCCTTCGGTGTCTTCTTGTGGTTCTAGTTCAAAAACATATGTTTTATTTTTTGAATTTTCAATTTTGGGGAAACCAAAAGGGAAAAACTCATCACTTTGAAATTGCTCCGTAGTGTAAATATTTTCGTAATACCAATTCCCTGTTCCTTTTTCTTTAAGTCTAAAAGTAATTGTTTCATTATCTCTTCTCTCTGAAGTATCAAAACGAATAGCAACAATACCTAAGTTGTTTTCTACTGATTTAAATTCACCTTGAACTTGTTGGCCAGGTAATAGTTCTTTCCCAGAGAATAAATTTGATTCTTGCCGAGAATGGTTTTTAACTAAAACAGAAAATGCCTCATCTGATATAAAAACACTGGTAATAGTTAGCCCTAATCCCAATAGAAGGAAAAAAACAGGAATAAGCCCCCATTTAACCCATTTCTTTTCAAAAAAGTTCTTAAAAGCAATTTCTTTTTTTTCAAAAATAGAAGAAAAATCAGCTTTTTTAATTGTTTGAAAAAAATCTTTTATCTTAAATAAATCACTAAACAATAAAGCCAGAACTAAGCTGACAACACCAATACGCAATAACTTAATATTCCCTACCTGCAAAAGATTTGCCCAATCAAGAAAAAGAGCTGTTATAGATAAAAGGAAAAGAGAAGCAAAAAATTGGCGTAATATCTTTTTTAATTTCATCAGAAGCTATTTATATAAATTCTTACACCTCAGGGTGTCAGTACATATCCTAAATCACTGTGGCATCACCTAAACAAACTTGATGCTTCATATCCCAAAAAAGATAGCGCAAAGTTGCCGAATCTTCTTTTTTAGATTCACTCGTCAATAATTTTTTAATGTTTTTTGCAAAAGCATTTTTAGCCCTTTTGCTTGCTTCCAGGCTTGAATGTCCTTTTAATAAGCTAATAGCAACTTGATTAGAGGGTTCTAAAAATAATGCTGCTGTTTTGTCCGAAAGAGGATGGGAAGATTTTTCAGGCTCAAGGATAAAAATAAACGGTTCTTTATAACCAATAAAAGCTTTCGCCCCGGAAGAGATGCTTTTGGGACCCAGTTTCATCGCTGAGCTGCAAGATCGAGAAAATATTACCCGGCCCCTTAGTAAATCAAGGTTCTTTTTATCCGAAACCAACACTTCGCCGTTATGCCCTGTTACTACTGATTTGCTTCCGTGGCCATTAAAAAAAATAAAAGAGGGATCTGTTTTATTTACTCTGCCAGCAAAGTCAGTTTCATTAGATTTCCCATTAGGAAGATCAACAATTCGAAAGCCTTTTTGATAAGCGCATTTAATTACCAGCTTACTCCAAGAGAATAAGTAGGTTGTTGGCAAGTCGTAGTTAGGTCTGGTGATAAGAAGATTCTTGGTCATTAAAAAACTCTCCTTTTTTTAAAGCTCGTAAAAATTCGATTTCCACAGCAATCATCTTTTTACCTAATTTGTCTCCCAATTTTACTCGTTTGATCAATTCCTCTTTTGTAAATGAACCTTCACCACCAATGGAAATTTGTTTTCCCGATGGCAGTGTTTTCAACCGCTCCACAACCAACTTCTTAATCTCTGCTTCACTTACTTCAGTGGTGGTAAATTTTTTTCCTCTCATTAAATAAACTTTAAAGAAATTAACTTTTCCAAAATTTGTTTTCCCAGTTTAGTATCGCCACTTATTTCTAAATAAGCTACTTTCCAGGTAATTGGTTCATCATTAATAACTAAAACTACTTCCTCACGAAGGTTTAAGGGAAGATTAGCATAAACCTTAAAAAATCTTTCTTTTTTTATGTCACTCATAGCATTATTTTAACATAAAAAGTGTCATATTCTTGAAAAATTATTTCTCATACTTTGAAATGCTCTGACTTTGTAAATCCAGCCTTTATTGCTTCTTCTTCACTGCAAAACCATTGCTCACCAATATCTAATTCTACAACAGTCCGGTTGTATTCGGAACAACCAGGATCTTGGGCAATTTTTTCATAATCTATGGTGTTAATTATTGATGCAGCTCGCCAGGATCGCGAATTTTAAAGGGAAGCTTGTTGCTTTTGTTCCCGAAATGATTTTCGACATAAATTTCTCCTTGAAAATATTTATCGGGCACTGGCTGAACGGCAACAATTTTTTCTTCCGACCATTCTTGAGTCTGAAGCTCGAAGTCGTTAACCATAATCCTGCCCTTTTTCCATATTGGCCCAAAATTCTTACCGTCAATTTCAATCTCCATCCCCACAATTGACCAATCAGAGGAAAGAGAATAAATCTTAGGCTGTTTTTGAAGCTCATTGTAAAAACTTGTATAAGATTTATTGGCAAAGAGTAAAGCTATTAAAAATGCCAATAAAACAGGCCAGCATTTCTTACTAATCTTGGCAAGCCTTTTTGAAAGAAAATTAAGAAGGAAAACAATTAAGAAGATTGATAGAAAAATATAGGTTTTAGTGTGGGGCTTGATGTATTTAAGAATTAGATACTTTTCTGTTAAGAGGTATTCGGCAGGGATAATTATTAGCAAATACCAAACAATTGTTTGCGCGCTAATGATTATTGGCAAAACAAGTTTTTTAAGAGCAGACTTCATAAATACTCATTATAAACATATAGGAGCCTATTGTCCATAGAAATTTTTTGCAGCCTGGTGATATAATGCCTATCATGGAAAGATATAGACCAATATCATCGGAGGGGCCCACTCCCTCTTTTCCTAATAATGTTCAGTTATTGGTAGAAAAAATTAGGGAAATGTATAATGGCCCCGAAGGTCTCTATAGTTTAGCCTCATTGGTCAACCACGATCTAAATGGGGCAGCTTCTAAGCTTATCGTCGCTTGCGATATGGCCGAAGGATTAGATAGCAGATTTAAGCCATCACTAAAAACGCTTGAAACAATTAGAAAGATAGAAAATCTAACGGGATGCCCCCAAACCCACTTTATTAATGAGGTAAAATCTAATAATGGTAGCCATGACGAATCAATCCCCCTTGATCAATGCGAGATAGAACCAGAAATAAAGAAAATAATAAAAAGGTATCTTGACGGCTCTCGTCTCATCGAAGCAATCGTCCAATCTGCCACTTTCTTTGATTACGTAGGAAGGGGGACAGATTCCCTGTCTGCTTGGCAATCTTTAAAAGAATTAGAAGTAGAATTTAGCGATATTGTTAATTTCTTAAATTTGGGAGAACTGCAATTGACAAATTCGCTAAAGTTAAAAGGCCCCGAAGCGATAATTGCCTTCAATCTTTTAAAAAATGCCAAAAGGCACGGGCAGGCCATTAAGGTAACAACAGGAAAAGAAGATACATGTTTTAGCATTCAAAACGAAAGTCCTCATCCTTTACCCGAAGCTGTAATTAAAGATCCCTCAAGGCC
>Ga0209121_10001574_pt1 | contig 23917 bp, 23 predicted proteins | sample Cruoilmetagenom3_FD_187292 | JGI IMG/M metagenome (GOLD analysis project Ga0209121, IMG submission 187292) | Oil polluted marine microbial communities from Coal Oil Point, Santa Barbara, California, USA - Sample 3 (SPAdes) (version 2) | ecosystem: Environmental > Aquatic > Marine > Oil seeps ... | reverse complement strand
AAATGGCAAGCCTGTTATGGCCACGGGCAGCCCAGGTGGCAGCACCATTATTAATGTCGTCCTACAAAATATTCTTAATAAATTAGAGTTCGGAATGAATATCGCAGAGGCAACGGCGGCACCGAGAATCCACCATCAATGGCTACCCGATACGGTTAGGGTTGAACCCGGCATTAGCCCTGACACCATTAATATACTGGAAAACATGGGACACCAGATCGATACAGATCGCCATATATTAGGAAGGGTACAAGCTATCGCCAAAGATAAGAGTTTTCTCTATGGTGTCACCGACCCCCGCTGGCCCGGTGGTGCTGCAATGCCCTCAAAGGAAAGAGCAGAAGAGAGATAGATTAATGCTTCCGACCTAAAGGTTGAACCTCACCATTTTGGTAACGTTTACCCTTAATTTCTGCCTCTCTGTTCTCATCGACCTCACCGGATAGTTCAGGATATTTCGGCGAGGTCATGTAGCGAGCGAACCAATCACTCAATAATGCCTCGTCATCCAATAATTCCCCCAACATCGATTTAACTTGCTGGATAAAGGATGGATGAATTTCGGTACTCGCCATATCGGTCGTTAGGGGAGGGTCGCGATAATAACCCGTATGCCCCTGTGCCATGAGTTCAGTGGTCAAATCACCTAACATATCGACCATTGACGGTGCACGAAACCCAACAGAGTAGGTAAGACAGTCGTTTTTAGCGACACCCCAGTGAGCCAATCTGGGCGGCAAGTAAAGCATATCACCCGGGTTAAGCACCCACTCCTCTTCCTTGTTGAACTCACTAAGAATTCGCAGAGGAGTATCAGACAATCGAGGCGACTGCGCATCACATAACCCGCCAATCTGCCAATGACGCTGACCTTGTCCCTGCAGTAAGAATACGTCGTAATAATCAAAATGGGGGCCAACACTCCCACCTTTGGGCGCGTAACTCACCATAACGTCATCGAGACGCCATGGTGGCAGAAAAGTAAATTGGCCAAGCAATTCTTTTACTTCCGGAACCCACAAATCGACAGCCTGAACAAGCAGGGTCCAATGGCTTTCCGGTAACTGTTGAAAAATTGATTCATCGAAGGGGCCAGACTGCAATTCCCATGGGCCAGTTTGACCCTGTTCAACGACAATACGAGATTCAATGCCGTCCTCAAGAGAAAGACCTGCCAACTCATCAGCAGTTAAGGGTGATACAAACTCAGGAATTGCATTCCGAATCAGTAGCGGTTTTTTTTGCCAGTAATCCGTTAAAAATTCATCGGCCGATAGACCGCCTAGAATAGGGGGGTAAATTGACATCGAGCAGCTCCTGCTTCCAAAGTAGCTCCCCTATACTCTAGAAGGAGCCATTTGAATTAAATGGCCTTAGCCTGAGCCCCGGCATTACCAATATAACGGGCAGGAGTAAGGGCACGAAGTTCCGCTTTGGCTTGCTCTGGAATCTCCAGAGTTTCCACAAAACTGAGAAGTGCTTCCTTGGTGATACCCTGGCCGCGAGTTAACGCTTTCAATTTTTCATAAGGTTCGGGGATGTTATATCGACGCATCACCGTTTGCACCGGTTCAGCCAGGACTTCCCAAGTGTTATCCAGGTCTTCAGCGAGTCGCGGTTCATTTAGCTCGAGCTTACCAATCCCTTTCAGGGTAGATTGATAGGCAATTAAGCTGTAACCAAAACCCACGCCCATATTGCGTAGCACTGTAGAATCCGTTAGATCCCTCTGCCAACGAGAAATGGGCAATTTTTGTGCAAGGTGGGTAAATACCGCATTTGCCAACCCCAAGTTCCCTTCAGAGTTTTCGAAATCAATGGGGTTCACTTTATGTGGCATTGTTGAAGAACCAACTTCTCCAGCAATAGTTTTTTGTTTGAAGTAACCCAGTGAAATATAGCCCCAAATATCCCGATTAAAGTCGATCAGAATCGTATTAAACCGTGCAATCGCATCAAATAGCTCAGCAATATAGTCATGGGGCTCTATCTGAGTTGTGTAAGGATTCCAGCTAAGCCCGAGACTCGTCACAAACGCCTCTGCATTTGCCGCCCAATCAATATTCGGATAAGCCGAAAGATGTGCGTTGTAGTTACCCACGGCACCGTTGATCTTGCCCATCAAGGCAACTTGTCGAATCTGCTCAATTTGACGATTCAATCGGTAGGCAACATTGGCAAACTCCTTACCTACCGTCGTCGGTGAGGCTGTTTGACCGTGCGTGCGGGAAAGCATCGATACATCAGCATAAGCTTTAGCCATAGCTGCGATCTGACCTGAAATCTCTTCCAGCTGCCCCAACAACAGTTGATCTCGACCTTCCTTGAGCATTAATGCATGGGAAAGATTATTAATATCCTCTGAAGTACATGCGAAATGTACAAACTCCTTTATTTCATTCAACTGAGGATTATCAGAAATTCGCTCTTTGATAAAATACTCAACAGCCTTAACATCGTGATTAGTCGTCCGCTCAATATCCTTAATCTTCTGGGCGTCATCTTCACAAAAGTCATCGACCAACGCATTCAACAAACGTTCGGACTCAGCAGATAGGGCGCCAACTTCGGTTATTTGCGGGTGAGCGGCAAGATGTTGCAGCCAGCGAACTTCGACCAAAACACGATTCTTTATCAGTCCAAACTCACTAAATGCGGATCGCAAGTCTGCTGTTTTACTGCCATAACGGCCATCAATTGGGGATACTGCGGTCAAACTGGAAAGGTTCATGGTGTGTTCCGGAATCTGATGGGTTCAATCAGTTGAGAAAGTCGCGAATTCTACTGCAACTACAGTTTTTTTTCAGCGGAAAATTGTCGCTGTTAGTAAGAAGGGGCAGAGGCCAAAGCAGTATTTATAGCTCGCGCAACTGTGCAAGAATATCCTTTCGGTTCAAAATTAAATGGCGCCTTCTGCCGCCAAGTTGATGCCATAGCATCGCTGCACGAATTCCAGCAAACAACAGGCAGCGGATCCGTTGTGCAATATTTTCCTGCTGCAAGTAACTCGCATAGCCATTCACCTGTATTCTGTGACGAAAGGTACTGATACTGTCCTGGTAGACCTGAGCGAGGTTTGCTATGACATTCGCATGAGTGATAGAGAAATGTTCCGCTTGACGCGATGCATGATCCAGCCGCTCGCTGAGACTATGCAACATCTTCTTGTTATTACGTAGTTTTTTTGCCAGATGAACGACACCAACCACATACCTTAATGTGTCAGATTGTTTTGCCCCCGACTGAAGCGTAAGCAACTCCTGCATGGACTCAATGCCCAAATGAAGTTGATCGACGGAGCCAAAAACAGCCTCTGTTGTTTCAGGGTTTTTATTAAACAGGCTTTCAATTGACACACTAAAACGATCTGAAGGAACGGATCCCGTTTTTGCGAGTGTTTCCACCAGCTGGCATGCTTGAAAAATTCCAGCCATGGCAATCAGTTGATCTCTCGTCGGCTTACTAAACATCTATTACTCCATTCCAGGACCGCTCAATAACACCGCCACCAAGACAAATTTCACCCTGATATAGCACGACAGACTGGCCGGGAGTCACTGCACGCTGCGGTTCATCAAAATGCACGATGTAACCCGTTGCTTCGCGTACGATCGTGCAAGCCTGATCAGGCTGGCGATAACGTGTTTTTGCCATACACCTAAAACGCTGCTCCTCAAGAATCTCTGGCTCCGTATTAATCCAATGAATAGCTGAGGCATACAACCTGTCGGTGAATAGAAGCGGGTGGTTAGCACCCTGTACCGCGACCAGAACATTCCTTTCCATATCTTTAACCGCCACATACCACGGTGACTCATTAGCACCTTTAAGTCCACCAATCCCCAAGCCCTGACGCTGGCCTAAGGTGTGATACATTAAACCGTGATGCCGCCCGATCACCTCACCCTCCGGGCTTTCGATATTGCCAGGTTGAGCCGGAAGATATTGTTCAAGAAAATCTTTGAAGCGGCGCTCGCCAATAAAACAAATACCCGTCGAATCCTTCTTTTTAGCGGTGACAAGACCACTTTCTTCAGCAATGGCCCTTACTTCGGGCTTTTCCATTTCGCCAATCGGAAAGAGAGTCCTTTGAAAAGCCTCTTCATCGACGGCATGGAGGAAATAACTTTGGTCTTTGTTGTTATCCAGGCCCTTTAATAAGTATGTGTGGCCGTCACGATCATGGCGTCGAACATAGTGTCCCGTAGCAATATAATCCGCGCCTAACACCTGGGCATACTCAAGAAACACCTTAAATTTTATCTCTCGATTGCAAAGGATGTCAGGGTTTGGTGTGCGTCCGGCACGATATTCTTCAAGAAAATGCTCAAAGACATTATCCCAGTACTCTGCTGCAAAATTTACCGTGTGTAATTTGATGCCCAAGGTATCGGCAACAGACTGGGCATCGAGTAGGTCTTCACGGGCAGTACAGTATTCTGTACCGTCATCCTCGTCCCAGTTCTTCATGAACAGCCCCTCCACCTCATAACCCTGTTGCTTAAGCAGCAAAGCAGTAACCGAGGAGTCGACGCCGCCGGACATGCCGACAATGACTTTTTGTGTACTGTTCATAGAATGATTTTAGACATAGCTAGGTTATCGTTATGAGGCCTCCTTATCGGCCTCTACCGGGTTGGGGATTCTACCGGTGAGTTTTCAGCAAAGCCAATGGATATATAGTGCCCGCACGATAATCCTCGATGGCTTGAAGCACCATGTCACTTCTCAGCTGTGAACGATGTTCCAATATTTGTTGGTAGCTGAGCCAGACAGCTTCCTCAATATCCTCATCAATCACTAGGGCCTCATCAAATGAAACCGTTTCACAAACCAAGGCAAGCCGGTAATAGGTAACACCATTGCTAGGAGCTGTGTAAGTTGAAAAGCTGATAACCCCCGTTGGCCTGACTAGCCACGCCGTCTCTTCGAGTGTTTCACGAATGACCGCATCTATGGGCGCCTCACCCGGTTCGACATGGCCGGCCGGTTGGTTGTATACCTCATGACCATTTCTGATTTCCCTGACCATAAGATAGCGATCATCTTTCATAACAACGCTGGCTACTGTCAGGTGGATTTTATCTGGCAACGCGACTATTCCTTCTAGTATTTTTGCGTATTCGATTCGATGAGTTTTGCTGCGGTGAAGGTAGGTTAACCTGTTCCTGCCTGTACTCACCGGGTTTTAATTCCGCCAGCTGCCAGGGGCCAATAGCACTGCGAATTAAACGCAGGGTAGGGAAACCAACCGCAGCTGTCATTCTTCGAACCTGACGATTCCGACCCTCGGTGATTTGTAACTCAACCCAACAGGTTGATTGTTGCTGACGCTGCCTAACGGGAGGTTTTCGCGGCCAAAGCAGTGGAGGGGATATCTTTCTTACCTTGGCTGGCCGCGTGAGGCCATCATTAAGCTCTACCCCCTGAGACAATTTAGCTAGAGCCTCTTCGGTTACTTCGCCTTCAAGTTGAACAAGGTAGGTTTTGCTCATTTTAAATTTAGGATCGGCAATCCTCGCTTGTAATTTCCCATCATTAGAGAGCAACAATAACCCCTCAGAATCTCGATCCAGCCTGCCCATGGGGTAGATACCGGGTTGAGCCAGGTAATGCTTTAAACCCGGGTGCCCGTCATGATCAGTAAACTGGCTTAATACACCATAGGGCTTGTTAAATAGAAATAGTTCAGACATTGATCAACACCCATAGAGACAATTTAATTATGGCGCTTAAAAATATAAGCACCGCCACAGCCAATAGATCCATTCAATAATGATCTAACCAAGACCATAGAGCGGCCAGATTTTATATGCTTATACAAAAGACAGATTTACTCAGAACAAATCAGTATTACCAGATATATAAATGACTAGAAAATGAAACTCTCTGAACGCCACGCTGAAAAGTCACAACCTATTAAAGACGGCCTATCCGTACCAATTAAGGAGTAAATCCCAGGTATCGAAGCAGTTCTTTAATCAGTTTTTCATGACTTACTGGTCAGAAATTATGTCATTTTCAGTATCGGATTGAGACTTTGATTCTTCATCTGTTTGACTGGTTTCCACACTGGCAGCCATGATATTAGTGGCATGCAGGCCTTTTTCGCCCTCAATCAGGTCATAAGTAACTTCCTGCCCTGCCTTTAAGGTCTTATAACCGTCCATGTTAATCGCTGAATAGTGTGCAAAGACATCAGTGGTGCCATCTGATGATAGGATAAATCCATATCCCTTGGCATTGTTGAACCACTTAACTGTTCCTGTCGGCATATTACAAACCCCCTGCTGGACAGTTTGGTTATTAAATATCATCCTGATTAGAACCGAATAATAGTATCTCGGTCGATCCAATCGCTATTAGACAACTTTCATCCAACTTTCTCTTCTATATCTATTCCCTGAAAAAGTCAAGAAAATAAGACCTCATAAAAAATAAACAAAAGCACTCTAATACTATTAAAATAGAAGGTGAGATAGGTTGAAAATTTTTAGCACAAGTATGGATAATAAGTTTCGGACTACGCTGAGTAGTCAAGATAGCGAGCAAGATTGGCAACATGACAGCACTAGTGTTGTCGAAGAAGTCAGTCCAAAGCTCAAAAGACCGCCGATGTATAAAGTCCTCATATTTAATGACGACTATACGCCGATGGAGTTTGTGGTAGATCTACTTGAGATTTTCTTTGGCATGAACCGAGAGATAGCGACACGAATCATGTTAAAAGTGCACACTGAAGGTAAAGCAGTTTGTGGGGTGTACACTCGAGACATTGCAGACACAAAGGCCGCGCAAGTGAACCAATATGCAAGAGATAACGAACATCCGTTACTCTGCGAAATAGAACCCGCGGAAAATGACGAGCAGTAATCTGGGGTTAATGGTGGTTATATGTTAAGTAAAGAGCTTGAACTAACACTGAATAAGGCATTCAGGGGCGCTAGTGATAAACGTCATGAATTTATGACGGTCGAACACTTGCTTCTAGCATTGCTGGATAACGACTCGGCCTTGAGCGTGCTCAAGTCTTGTGGTGCCGACTTGAATTCATTAAGACGAGATCTTGATGAGTTTATCGAATCAACCACGCCTCTTATCCCTGACGATCTGGACGATAAAGATACTCAGCCAACGCTTGGTTTCCAGAGAGTATTACAGCGTGCAGTCTTTCATGTGCAATCTTCGGGAAACAAAGAAGTGCAGGGCGCAAACGTACTCGTTGCCATTTTTAGCGAGCAAGAAAGTCAGGCCGTTTACTTTTTGAGACTTCAGAATGTAGCCCGAATAGATGTTGTTAACTACATTTCCCACGGTATTTCAAAATATGCCGATCAGTCTGAGCAACACGATAGCGAGCCCCAGCACGATGAGGCGGTTACCGAAACAGACGCCCCTGGGCGAAGTTTATTAGAGCAATTCACATCCAACTTGAACCTTTTGGCGAGCGAGGGCCTCATTGACCCTTTGGTTGGCAGAAGCCATGAGATAGAACGTGTTTCTCAGGTACTGGCTCGGCGTCGAAAAAACAACCCCTTACTTGTAGGCGAAGCTGGCGTTGGTAAAACAGCTATCGCTGAAGGTTTAGCCAAAATGATTGTAGAAAAAGAGGTGCCCGAGGTACTTCTTGATTCAGTTGTCTACTCGTTAGACCTTGGCGATTTACTCGCTGGCACCAAATATCGAGGGGATTTCGAGAAGCGCTTCAAGGGCGTGCTCGCTGAACTTAATGATAAAGAGCACTCCATCTTATTTATCGATGAAATTCATACCATTATTGGTGCTGGCGCGGCATCTGGTGGTGTTATGGATGCATCAAACCTCCTCAAGCCACTACTAACTTCAGGAAAAATTCGCTGTATAGGTTCTACTACATATCAGGAGTACCGTGGCATTTTTGAGAAAGACCGAGCACTGTCTCGCCGATTCCAAAAAATTGACGTACCTGAACCCACTGTTGAAGAAACCATTGATATCCTGAAGGGGTTAAAACCAAAATTTGAGGCGCATCACAATCTACGCTTTTCTCAAGCCGCGCTCAAAACTGCGGCGGAACTATCTGCACGTCATATTACTGACCGCTATCTACCCGATAAAGCAATTGATGTTATTGATGAAGCAGGGGCCTTCCAGCAGTTGCAACCTGCTGACAAGCGTAAAAAAACAATTGGTGTACATGAAGTTGAAGCTATCGTAGCTAAAATTGCCAGAATCCCACCAAAAAGTGTTTCGTCTTCCGACAAGGATCAGCTCAAAGGGCTATCCGATAAATTGAAAATGGTCGTTTTTGGTCAAGACCATGCTATTTCAGTACTGTCCACCTCTATAAAGTTGGCCCGGGCCGGATTACGCGAGGGCGACAAACCCATCGGTTCATTTCTATTTGCTGGCCCTACAGGGGTTGGTAAAACCGAGGTATCGAAACAACTAGCGGAGGTTTTGGGAATCGAGTTACTGCGCTTTGATATGTCCGAGTACATGGAGAGACATACTGTCTCCCGCTTAATTGGTGCGCCCCCTGGCTATGTCGGATTTGATCAGGGTGGCTTGCTGACTGACGCGGTAACAAAATCGCCTCACTCCGTTGTTCTACTCGATGAGATTGAGAAGGCTCATCCAGAGGTTTTCAACCTGTTGCTACAAGTGATGGACCATGGAACCCTTACCGATAACAATGGGCGAAAAGCTGATTTTCGAAATGTGATCCTGATTATGACCACCAATGCTGGTTCAGAAGAAATGAGTCGAGCCTCAATTGGCTTTACGACACAGGATCACGAATCCGATGGAATGGAAGCCATTAAGAAAGCTTTCACACCAGAGTTTAGAAATAGACTCGATGGCATCATTCAATTCAACCCACTAGAAAGCTCCGTTATTCATACGGTAGTCGACAAGTTCTTAACCAAGCTCCAACAACAGCTTGATGAAAAACATGTGGTTTTAGAAGTTGACGATGATGCTAGGGACTGGCTTGCAGAAAAAGGCTACGATGAAAAAATGGGAGCCCGCCCAATGGAACGTCTGATTCAGGAAAAAATCAAGAAGTCCCTTGCAGAAGAAGTTCTCTTCGGGTCACTCGCCAGTGGAGGAGTCGTTCATGTATCTGTATCAGATGGGGAGCTACTGGTAGAGACAGAAACTGAAACGGCCTAGGAGGTCGTTTCAGTATTTATCGAGCACGATAGGTAATGCGGCCTTTAGTCAGGTCGTAAGGTGTTAGTTCAACCTTCACTTTATCTCCAGTCAGAATACGAATATAGTTTTTACGCATTTTTCCTGAGATATGGGCAGTAACGACATGTCCATTTTCCAGTTTAACGCGGAAGGTAGTGTTTGGAAGTGTATCAACCACTTCACCTTCCATCTCAATATGATCTTCTTTTGCCATAATTATTAGTTTCTCCGAAACGTGTTTCTCTAGGGCGTGGCGCATTCTGCCTGAAAATGTGGCAAAGTCAATTCGACCGTACCCATTGTCGATCTATCAGTAGCTCTAAGGGTTTGAAGTTGGCCTTATATGCCATCTTCCGGCTATTTTCTACCCAGTACCCTAAATAGACGTAGGGCAAGTTCATCTGCCGGGCCAACTCTACCTGAGTTAAGATGACATAAGTTCCCAAGCTCCTCTTATCGTCATCCAATGAGTAATAGCTATAGATAGCGGAAATACCATTATCCAGAATGTCTATCACTCCAGCGGCAACCAACTCATCCTTATGACGAATCTCTAGAATTCTGGTTTCCCGCCAGAGCCTGCTGATAAAGTCTCTGAACTGTTCAAGTGAAGCAGGGTACATGTCGCCATCTGAATGACGTGCATTAATGTACCGCCTGTATAGAGGGTAGTGTTCCGCTTCATCAATCCCTGTACTTATATGAATACTTAAATCAGCATTTCGCTTGTTACACCGACGCTGTTGACGATTTGGCTGGAACTCATTAACAACGATTCTGGCAGAAATACAGGCTTTACATCCCTCACAACGAGGCGTGTACACATAACGACCACTACGACGAAACCCCATGTCTGACAGCTGGGTATACAGGTGTGAGTCGATATCAATTGCAGGGTCAACAAATGCCGTTCTAGCTTTTTTGCCCCTCAGATAGCTACATGGGTGCGGCTCAGTTAAAAACAACCGAATTACATGAACGTCTGGTGTAATATCTCTTGACATATCAATAACTTATTAACCAATCACAGTAACTTAGACACTACAATCTGGAATTTTACACTGCCATTTGTCTGGCCATTTACAGGGCTGATCAGCCAAGCCTTCCAAAGTAGCTAAAAAATTTTGGCGCGAAATTGTAACAGCTCCCATTGATAGCAGGTGATCATTACTAAGCTGGCAATCAATAAGGCCACCACCGGTGCGCTCTTTCATTATTATAGCTAACTGAACCAGTGCAATTTTTGAAGCGTCCTTTTCCACACTAAACATCGACTCACCACAGAAAACAGCCCCGACTAGCACGCCGTATAGCCCACCGACCAACTTGTCATGACGCCAGATTTCGAGTGAATGAGCATAGCCCATCCGATGTAGTTCGAAATATGACGACATCATTTCATCGGTAATCCAAGTGTCTTCATTTCCTTTTTTTCTGGGTGCGGCACAATGTTCAATTACTGACAAAAAATCTGAATCTAGCCGAACTTCCCAATCAGTTTGCCTCAGTGTTTTTCGAAGCGAACGTGAAACTTTAATATCATCAGGATAAATAACGGCTCTTTCTGCAGGGGACCACCAAAGCAATGGTTGCCCATCTTCGTACCAAGGAAAGATGCCTTGATGATAAGCGGAAATTAGTGTCTCTGGTTGGAGGTTACCCCCGACAGCCAAAAGGCCATCGGGATTTTCAAGCGCTTTGTCCTGACTTGGGAAAACTGGATTATCAAAATCGAGAAAAGTGAGTTCCTGCACAGATAAAATTAACCCAGCTCATCAAGGTATTTTTCAGCATCAAGTGCCGCCATACAACCCGAGCCGGCGGAGGTCACCGCCTGGCGATAGACGTGATCTGCCACATCCCCAGCAGCAAAGACACCGGGCACACTGACGGCAGTTGCATTTCCTTCGCATCCACCTTGAACTACGATATAGCCATTTTTCATCTCTAGCTGACCGGCAAAAATATCCGTATTTGGTTTATGACCGATAGCGATAAAGACACCGCTCACATCGATTTCTTTATTGGGTTCATCCTGGGTACTCTTTAATGCCAGTCCTGTCACACCAGAATCATCACCCAGTACTTCTTCCAGCGTGTGATTCCAAATGATATTAATATTGCCGTTTTCGGCACGATCCATCAGCTTATCTTGGAGGATTTTCTCAGAACGCAGAGCGTCACGACGGTGAACCAATGTCACCTCACTACAGATATTAGATAAATAAAGCGCCTCTTCTACAGCTGTATTACCACCACCAATTACCGCAACTTTCTTACCACGGTAAAAGAAACCATCGCAAGTTGCACAGGCACTGACCCCTTGGCCCATGTAGGCTTGCTCAGAGGGTAGCCCCAAATATTGAGCAGAAGCACCAGTGCATATAATCAAAGCGTCACAACTGTAATGCTTACTTCCTTTTAGCTGAAAAGGGCGTTGCTTAAGATCCACGCTATCGATGTGATCAAAGATTATCTCCGTATCAAATCGCTCTGCATGCGCTTGCATACGCATCATCAATTCTGGGCCCTGTACACCATCAGCATCACCTGGCCAATTATCTACATCAGTCGTTGTGGTTAACTGGCCTCCCTGTTGAATACCAGTAATAATAACTGGATTAAGGTTAGCTCGAGCGGCATAGACAGCTGCTGTGTAACCTGCAGGTCCTGAACCTAAAATAATTAATTTGTGGTGTTGTACATCCGACATAAGTACAGATTCCAAAGCTAAATAGTTTCGTTGAAAAGTCACATATATGAGTCGCTATCATAATGAATGACTCAGTCGAGACAAAGTAGCATTTTCCTATGAAGTGAATTTACTGAATTTATACTGCCATACTGTGTATCGCATCGCTGGCATTTCAACCTATGGCCATTACAATAGCGGACAATGGCGACAAACTGGATAACACCTTGAGCAGAGAGAAACAGCCAAAAAAAACCACGAATAAAAAACCTGAGCCAACATCTCAGCCTTCCCGGGGCAAACTTATTCTCAGGGAAGGAGCACTCATTGGTTGGTTGGCAATCTGTGCCTATCTTTTACTCGCGTTAATTACCCATTCACCAGAAGATCCCGGCTGGTCCCATACTGGCAACATAGATCAGGTGCAAAACTCAGCTGGGCCTCTTGGTGCCTGGTTATCTGATGTTTTCTTCTCGCTGCTAGGATATATGTCTTACCTGTTCCCCGTATTACTGGCTTTACGTGCATGGAATGTATTTAGAGAACACAGGGAAGAAAAGAGAGCTTTTGATGGCATAGTGTTTTCCCTTCGTGCCCTTGGGCTTGTACTGGTTATGGTTTGTGCAACGTCATTAGCATCACTTCACTATGGACATATACAGACCCAACTTCCCTTTGGAGTAGGCGGCATTCTTGGCACCTCGGTGTCTGCTGCGGCAGCTACGGCCTTTAGCTATGTAGGCAGTACCCTGATACTTCTAGCCATCTTCCTATTTGGGTTAACGGTATTTACCGATTTATCTTGGCTGGCACTCATTGATGGGGCTGGGCGCTCAACGCTCCAGTTTATCGAATTCATACAACACAGCTTGGCGGCTCGAAAGGCGCGACTGGCAGAGATACAGCAAGTTGAAGTTGCTCAACAGCACCGTAAAGATATTAAAGAGCGGCAAGCTAAAAAAGAGGCTCAAAGAAAACCACCTAGCATTCAACCCGCTCTCAAAACAATAACCCCGAGCCTCCGTTCTGTAAAAGAACGACAAACATCACTATTTGATGACTCCGTAACGGGGACACTTCCTACGCTCAACCTCCTCGACAAAGCAGACAGCACGAAGGGCAAAGGCTATTCAAGAGAATCTCTTGAAGCCATGTCAAAACTACTTGAATTAAAACTTCAAGATTTCGGCATCACTGCAGAAGTAATCGAAGTCCTGCCTGGGCCTGTCGTCACCTGTTTTGAAATACAGCCCGCAGCCGGCATTAAAGCCAGCAGAATTACAGGGTTAGCCAAAGATTTGGCGCGCTCTCTGGCCGTCGTCAGTGTCAGGGTAGTAGAAGTCATACCCGGCAAATCCGTCATGGGCATCGAAATTCCCAACGAGCACAGGGAAATGGTACGTCTAAGTGAGGTGCTGTCTTCAGAAGTCTACGACCATGCAAAATCACCCTTAACACTTGCATTGGGAAATGACATATCCGGTATGCCCATGGTGGCAGATCTGGCTAAAATGCCCCACCTTCTGGTTGCAGGAACAACCGGTTCAGGTAAGTCCGTCGGCATTAACGTCATGTTGTTAAGCCTGCTCTATAAATCGGGCCCGGATGATGTAAGACTAATACTCGTTGACCCAAAAATGCTGGAATTGTCCGTTTACGACGGTATTCCACACCTCCTGACCCCCGTTATTACTGACATGAAAGATGCTGCTAGCGGACTACGCTGGTGTGTTGGCGAAATGGAACGCCGTTACAAGCTAATGGCCGCACTGGGTGTTCGTAATCTTTCCGGCTATAACAAAAAAGTAGCGGATGCTGCCGCTGCAGGGAACCCTATACCCGATCCACTCTGGCAACCGGATGAAAATGCCAGCTTGTTCGCGGAAGAGGGGGCGAATCAAACAGCCCCCGCACTTGAAAAACTACCCTATATTGTCGTTGTCATCGATGAATTTGCCGACATGATGATGATCGTAGGCAAGAAAGTAGAGCAGCTAATTGCCCGCATTGCCCAAAAAGCTAGAGCCGCGGGAATTCATCTAATACTAGCCACTCAAAGGCCTTCGGTAGATGTCATTACCGGTCTAATCAAGGCCAACGTACCCAGCAGAATTGCTTTCCAGGTATCGTCAAAAATTGATTCCAGAACCATTCTCGACCAAGGTGGCGCAGAACAGCTACTTGGGCACGGTGATATGTTGTATCTGCCCCCTGGTACAAGCGTACCTATCCGGGTTCACGGTGCCTTTGTCGATGATCACGAAGTACACAAGGTTGTAGCAGATTGGAAGACCCGAGGTGAACCACAATATCTTGACGAGATCACCGATGAGTGCACAACCGGCAATATCCCCGTACCCGGTTACTCTACCGAGGATGGAGACGGCAATGGGGATGGTGAATCCGACCCTCTTTATGATGAAGCCGTTGCGTTTGTACTTCAAACACGCAAAGCCTCCATATCATCCGTGCAACGCAAATTGCGTGTGGGTTATAACCGAGCAGCAAGATTAATAGAACAAATGGAAGCCTCTGGTGTTGTGAGTGAAATGGGCACTAACGGTAATCGCGAAGTCTTAGCTCCAGGCCCGGGCCGGTCATGAAAAAAATAGCCGCTATCTTTTGTTTTCTCTTGGTCTCATCTCCACTATATGCTGGTGGACTGCCAGGAGGCGCGAATGAATTACGCGAACTGCTGGCTAACCTCAACTCAATTAACAGCGCTTTTCAACAAACCGTCTATTCGATTAATGGTGAGCCGCTACAACAAACATCTGGTAAGTTGCAGGCCGCCAGGCCAGGTCGGGTTCGCTGGCAAACAGAGCCGCCAATGGAACAATTGGTTATTTCCGACAGCGAAACGCTCTGGATTTATGACCCCGACCTAGAGCAAGTGACCATCAGGCCTTTTGATCAGGACTTATCAAAAACACCCGCCATCTTATTTATTGGTAATCTGGACACGCTAGAACAAAGTTACGATGTATTCATTGAAATGGGTAACCCCACCCAGTTCTCTCTGATTCCAATCGGGCAGGACAGCCTCTACGAAAAAGTAACCCTCAGTTTTAACGGCGACAATCCATTGGGTATGAGTCTCTGGGATAGCCTGGGACAAAAAACCGAAGTCACTTTTACCCAGATGCAAATTAACCAACCTCTAGATACTGAATTATTTAACTTTGTACCTCCGGAGGGTGTAGATATTCTCCGCGATGAGTAACGACCTATTTAGTCAAGAAGCCTATCAACCCTTAGCCTCCAGAATGCGCCCTCAATCTCTGGACGACTATGTAGGGCAAAAACATCTTCTAGGGGAGGGCAAACCCCTACGAGAAGCTATTCTGAGCGGTCAACTACACTCCATGGTGTTCTGGGGGCCACCCGGCGTGGGGAAAACCACTCTGGCAAAGATCATTGCCGATTCTATCGATGCGCACCTCGAATCAATTTCTGCGGTTCTCTCCGGCGTCAAAGAAATTCGGGCGGCCGTCGCTCGCGCTCAGGAACAGCGGGATTGCAGGGGCAGACAGACCATACTGTTTGTCGATGAAGTACACCGTTTCAACAAGTCCCAACAGGATGCCTTTCTTCCATTCGTCGAAAACGGGACTGTGGTATTGATCGGTGCAACAACAGAAAACCCGTCCTTTGAATTAAACAATGCACTGTTATCTCGTTGCCGCGTCTATGTGTTGCGCAGCCTTGATGTGGCCGACATCCATGAAGTCATTCATAAAGCCCTGAGCAATACCGAACGAGGACTTGCAAGCAGTGCATTGAATATCAGCGAAGACGCTCTTAAATTACTCGTAAATGCTGCCGATGGCGATGCCAGAAAAGCACTCAATCTATTAGAAATAGCCAGTGATTTAGCCGTAGACAAAACAATCGATCAAGCAATGATTGAAGAAGTTCTTGTAGGCGATACCCGACGCTTTGACAAGCACGGTGAATATTTTTACGACCAAATATCCGCCCTACATAAATCAATACGGGGCTCGTCACCTGATGCCGCGCTCTATTGGTTTGCTAGAATGATTGACGGTGGATGTGACCCACTCTACATCGCGCGCAGGGTGGTAAGAATGGCCAGCGAAGACATAGGTAATGCCGACCCAAGAGCTTCAGCCGTGGCACTCAATGCCTGGGAAATACAGGAGCGTTTAGGCAGCCCGGAAGGTGAGCTAAGCATTGCCCAAGCCATTGTGTATCTGGCGGTTGCTCCCAAGAGCAATGCTGTCTATTCGGCCTATAAAACAGCACTGGCCGACGTAAAAAACCGTCCCAGTTACGACGTGCCCCTGCATTTACGTAACGCACCCACCAAGCTCATGAAGGAATTGGACTACGGTGGCGACTACCGTTACTCGCACGACGAACCTGACGCCTTCTCGCCAGGAGAAAATTATTTCCCAGAAGAGTTACAACATACGAGATACTACGTTCCGACAAATCGAGGGCTTGAACAGAAGATATCGGAGAAGCTTAATCGGTTGAACGAACTCGACAAACACAGCCCTCGGCAGCGGTACGAGGACTCAGAAGGTAAGGAGTCATAATGCAGTGGATAGCTGTAGCTTTAGGTGGCGCACTCGGTGCCATGGGACGGTTTGCTGTCAATGCCCTTATATTTCCCGTACTAGGCGGCCGATTCCCCATAGGCACCCTTGTCGTCAATGTCGCGGGCAGTATATTAATGGGGCTATTCTACGTGCTGATTATTGAACGCGGTGTTCTACCAGTGGAACTGCGAAACCTGCTAATGGTTGGCTTTTTGGGTGCATTTACAACCTTTTCAACCTTCTCGCTAGATACCCTCGCTTTATGGCAAAATGGACACTTTACGTTATCGGCGGTCTACGTCGTACTGAATATCGTGTTGTGCCTGGCAGGAACGCTGGGCGCAATTGTTTTGACCCGATTATTTTAGGAAATCCCCCTCTCCATGCTAGACCCTAAACTTGTTCGATCTGAACCAGAAACCATTGCAAAAGCCCTATCTGTTAAGGGCTTTACTTTAGATGTTGAAAAACTATCTCAGCTAGAAATCCAGCGACGAGAATTACAAGACAGGGCCCAATCCCTGCAGTCTGAACGAAATGCCTATGCCAAATCTATGGGCAAGCAGATTGGAGAGGCGAAAAGCAGGGGAGAAGACATTACCCCGCTGAAAGAACGGGGGGAAGCACTTAAGAAAGCCTGCCTACAAGCTGAAGATGACTTATCGGGGATACAACACCAACTCGACGAATATCTGAATGCCGTTCCAAATATTCCAGATGCAGAGGTTCCAGCTGGAACCTCTGAAGATGAAAATATTGAAATCCGACGCTGGGGCGAACCACGAAGCTTTGATTTCAAGGTAATAGATCACGTAGATCTTGGCGCCAATTGTGGTCAACTTGATTTTGAAACAGCGACGAAAATTACCGGCTCACGGTTTGCCGTGATGCGAGGTGGTATAGCTCGGTTACACCGAGCACTGATTCAATTTATGCTGGATACTCATGTTGCGGAACACGGCTACCAAGAAATCAATGTTCCCTACATCGTCAATAGCGATTCGTTGTTTGGCACCGGCCAATTGCCAAAATTTGAAGAAGACCTCTTCAAACTACAGGACGATAGAGACTTCTATCTGATTCCCACAGCCGAAGTGCCCGTAACGAATATCTTCCGCAATGAAATAGTCGACGCAGAACAACTGCCGGTAAAGTTTACCTGCCACACACCATGCTTTCGTAGTGAAGCGGGAAGTTATGGCAAAGATACCCGAGGCATGATCCGCCAACATCAGTTTGAAAAAGTTGAGATGGTTCAGTTTGTAAAACCGGAAGACTCCACCAAAACACTGGAAGAACTCACTGGCCATGCTGAAACCATCCTTCAAAAACTGGGGCTTCCCTATAGAACAGTCATACTCTGTGGGGGCGATCTAGGCTTCTCATCAGCGCGTACTTACGACATTGAAGTTTGGTTGCCATCACAGGATAGATACAGAGAGATTTCCTCTTGTAGTAACTTTCGTGATTTCCAGGCACGCCGCCTTAAGGCCCGCTGGCGCAACCCAGAAACAGGCAAGCCTGAACTGCTACACACCCTGAATGGCTCTGGTTTAGCCGTAGGGAGAACGCTACTGGCTGTGATGGAAAATTACCAACAAGCAGATGGTAGCATCGACATTCCCGATGTTTTAAAGCCTTATATGGCAGGCCAGACAAACATTGCATAACATCTCAACGGGGAATGTGGTCGACAACCAATAAATCATGAAGGATGGACTATGGCCGAGTATGACTTCGACTTATTTGTTATCGGTGCAGGATCAGGTGGTGTCAGAACAGCCCGCATGTGCTCCCAACAGGGACTACGTGTTGCCGTAGCAGAATCACAATACCTGGGCGGGACCTGCGTCAACGTGGGCTGCGTTCCCAAAAAATTGTTTGTTTATGCCTCGGCTTTTGCTGAAGAGTTTAGAGCTGCAGCCGGCTTTGGTTGGAACGTCCCGGAACCAACGTTCGACTGGACCACTCTGCGCGACAACAAAAATCGTGAAATCCAGCGGCTTAATGCCATATACGGCAACTTACTTGAAAATGCCAATGTAGAGTTAATCGAGGGCAGGGCAACCATTCGCGACCCCCACACAGTCCAAGTAAACGACCATCAATATACCGCTGAAAAAATTCTGATCGCTACAGGTGGCATCCCATTTGTACCAGATTTCCCAGGAAGTGAGCTAACGATCACGTCAAATGAGGCCTTTTATCTGGATGCTCTGCCCGAGCAGATTATCATTGTAGGCGGTGGCTATATCGCTGTTGAATTTGCCGGAATCTTTAACGGCCTTGGTGTGGAGACCCATCTGGTATATCGCGGACCCTTATTTTTACGCGGCTTTGATGAAGACTTGCGAAATGTACTTAAAGAAGAAATCGAGAACCAGGGTATCCAGCTACATTTTTCCACGGATATCACAAGCATCAGCCGACTTGAAAATTCGCACTATCGGGTTGAACTGAATAATGGCGAATCAATGACAACCGGATTGGTTATGTACGCGACAGGGCGTCGACCAAACACAGATAATCTTGGGCTAGAAAATACCGCAGTAAAGACAAACACCAATGGCTCAATCATCGTTGACGACTACTTCCAAACAGAAGAGCCGTCTATTTACGCACTGGGTGATGTTATCAGCCGAGTAGAGCTAACACCGGTAGCCATAGCCGAAGGAATGGCGTTAACCCGCACCCTGACCACGGGCAATCCCACCTCATTAGACTACAGCAACATCCCCACGGCCGTCTTCAGCCAACCTAACACGGCATCCGTAGGTTTAACGGAACAACAAGCCAAAGAGAAATACGGGGATGATCTCACAATTTATCGCAGCCACTTTAGAGCGATGAAAGAGACGCTGGCTGGCGGTGAAGGGAAAATTTTCATGAAGCTCATTGTCGAAAAAACCAGCGACAGGGTAGTGGGGTGTCACATGGTGGGAGAACATGCCGGAGAAATCATCCAGGGCATCGCTATCGCGATCAAGGCCGGAGCAAGTAAAGCTGACTTCGACGCAACGATTGGCATTCATCCGACTGCTGCAGAAGAATTTGTGACGATGAAAGGGTAGGACAATGCATAATGGGAATGCCATCCCATTATGCATAAAACATTAAATAATCATTCATTAATATATGCTATCTCACTGATATTTATAGGATATAAAAATACACGCGATAGATTATGTTAAATTCTATGAGTTCATATTAGAAGCGATATAAAGCACAAGAGAGCAGCCCAAACATAGAAAAGAACACCACACCAGCAACCTGTCATCCCTCATCAGCATAAGAGACTAAACACTTAGTCAACAAGGTGCTCATCTCTACAAGCTAGACAACCTTATGCTGTTATAGCCAAGTCCAACGCTTTAGAAACTTACGCAAGTCACACGGTGTGCCACCTCGACTTATTGCCTCCTATTACCCTGATTATCAATCATGCCCCATGAGCACGATCAATCTGAAAGGACTCTCGTTGTCTTATCGGTATTCGTGAGAATAAGTTATCTCACTGCACGGGGAGTAAGAGACCCTAAATATCAAAACCCCACACGGACAACGAGAACGTGTACACCCCAAATTCGATCCATCAAACCGTATTGGCAGGTTAGACCTACAGCCACGCCCAACATGGCCTCACCTCATACTTCGCATAATGTATATTATGTTAAATCGTATAATTTATAGTTAGATAGTTAACGTTTGTGCTTTAAATGGATTCTGTCGGCCTATTCTGGCAGAATTCAGTCTTTCTGGTATCCAGCGGTCAATCGCCCTCTATTCTTCAAACCCATCCACCACATTAGGGTTTCATGGTGAATAGATGAATATGATTGAGGCTTTACACTTTATTTACCCCTAAGGAGTTTGTATGTCTTTCAATAGCTTTCCTGACAAGCAGCTTATTGCTGAGTTAAGCGCAAAAATGTTGCTTGAAATTGGAGCTATCAATTTCCGCCCCAACGACCCTTATATACTCACATCAGGAAAGGCCAGCCCGGTTTATATCGATTGCCGCAAGATCATCTCCTACCCTCGCGTCCGTTCAACACTGATGGACTTTGGTGCCTCCACGATTATGCGAGACATAGGCTTTGAATCCATCGATGCGGTTGCTGGCGGCGAAACGGCAGGCATTCCATTTGCCGCATGGTTGGCAGAACGCCTCTCACTACCCATGCAATACGTTAGAAAAAAGCCGAAAGGTTTTGGTCGAGATGCCCAGATTGAAGGTTTTTTGAAAGAAGGCTCCAAGGTTCTTCTGGTTGAAGACCTGACCACTGATGGCGGCAGCAAAATCACTTTTTGCGATGCACTGCGAAAAGCAGGCGCAGAAGTAACGGACACTTTCGTTATTTTCTTCTATGATATTTTTCCAGACACCCGAAAAAAACTAGCCGATGTAGGTGTTAACCTCCACTCCTTAACGACCTGGTGGGATGTCCTAAACGTCTGCAAGAATAGCAATCAGATGGACAGTCAGTCCTTGGCAGAGATAGAAGCCTTCCTAAACGCCCCCGATGAGTGGTCCCTTGCTCACGGCGGCTCTGAAAAGTAGAACCGTCTAGCCTAGGGTTTTACTAACCACTTAATCTACAAAACACAACCTCATATAATACATAATGAACTACACCCAACCTTATGTATTATATGAGAAATACCCTAAGGAGCATTCAGACTCCAATCATAGTTGTAATCAATTTTTCCCTGAAAGCCCAATAGGTATAGCGCGAGACGATCATCGGCATAGTGCGCAAATATTTTAAGGAGTGTCTTCTCGTCCTTGGCAAAATCCTTTTGGTACCATTTAAAGATACTCGATGCTTTCATTTTTCCGTTTTTTAAATACACACCACGAGGATGATTTATATAATCTCGTCCGGCCTGTTTCAGTAACGGCCTAACATTGCTACTGGTAAATGCAGTCGGCAGTAGATTTGGACAGCTTACGCTGGCACAGCTAAGACCGAAGTGTATTTTGTAATCCTTCCATATAGGCCTGAGGATCCGATGCTCGATATCATTTAGACTCAAGTGCTGCCCCGCCACCCTGACTAATGCACTATCCCAGGGACCACGCTTAAACACTTTGCCATCGATGTCTTTGATGCTTTTGATTGGATAGTTATCTATAACGAGCTTTACTGTCAGTGCGTTGTATAAGTTTATCCAGTAAGCTTCCTGCTCTCTCCGGTTATAGGTTCTGGGGTCAATGCCTTCTAATTCTTTAATATAGTGCGCCAACTTTCTTTGATTTGCCTTGGTTACATCACCATAGCGGAATCGGTTGACCCCTGAGGCATGATTATCGATGACATACGTTTTAAGAATTTCATCCCAGGCACCATGATCGATCCTGGCAAAATTACGTTGACTACTCCTATCCCAGAAGCCCCAGTACTTCTCACTGGGCATTGCTGTAGCAATACAGCTGACAAACACGAGTCCGAATAAGAATATTTTGATCTGCTTCACCAGCATTATTTAGGCCCTAAACATCATTAGAATTTTTATATGCTCTTTGGTAACACGTAGCTTGCTGCCTTACAATACGAACTCTCCAAGCTGTGAATCAACGCCCATGAAACATCTAACCACCTCTCAAGTTTCAACTATTGACCAACAACATATTTGGCACCCCTACTCTTCATTGACCAACCCAATTCCAGCCTATCATGTGGTCAGCGCTGAAGGCGTTCGCTTGAAACTAGCCGATGGCAGAGAGCTTATCGATGGTATGGCCTCATGGTGGTCAGCGATTCATGGTTACAACCACCCCGAGCTAAATGCCGCCATTAAACATCAGATCGACACAATGTCTCATGTGATGTTTGGTGGTATCACTCATGAGCCGGCCGCAAAGCTTGCACAAACGCTGGTCGATATTACACCAGCAGGTCTTGAAAAGGTGTTTTTTTCCGATTCAGGTTCAGTAGGGGTTGAGGTTGCTCTGAAAATGGCCATTCAGTATTGGTACTCGCAGGGAAACTCTGAGAAATCTCGCATTTTAAGCCTGCGCAAGGGCTACCATGGCGATACCTTTGGCGCTATGTCTGTTTGTGATCCCGTCACAGGCATGCATCATTTATTCAATAACACCTTGGCCAAACAGTTATTTACTGAGTCGCCTCGCTGCGGCTTTAACGATACATGGAACGAATCTCACATTGCCGATATAAAAAGCCAGCTGGTGAAACACCACCATGAATTAGCAGCGGTTATTCTTGAACCCATTTTACAGGGTACTGGCGGCATGCACTTTTATTCGCCCACCTACCTAAAACGCGTGCGTGAGTTATGTGATGAATACGATGTATTGCTAATTGCCGATGAAATTGCCACAGGATTTGGTCGAACAGGTAAGCTTTTTGCCTGTGAGTGGGCGGGTATTTCTCCCGATATTTTATGTTTGGGCAAAGCGCTTACCGGTGGCTATATGACGCTCGCCGCCACACTGTGCACAACAAAAGTCAGCGATGGTATTTGTCATGGCGAAGCCGGCGTATTCATGCACGGCCCTACTTTTATGGGCAACCCCCTGGCTTGCTCTGCTGCCAATGCCAGTATCGAGTTATTGCTTAATTCCAATTGGGAGGAGCAGATTGCAGCTATAGAGGGACAACTAAAAAGTGGCCTGGCACCGGCAAAGAATTACAGCCATGTAACTGATGTGCGATGTCTCGGTGCCGTGGGTGTTATCGAGTTGAAGGAATCGGTTGATGTCGCCACGATTCAAAAACAGTTCGTAGATAAAGGTATTTGGGTAAGACCCTTTGGCTCCAGGGTTTATGTCATGCCGCCCTATATCATATCCAGTCAAGACCTAGACACCCTGACGAATAATATGCTCAAGGTCGTAGAGTTCTACAAATAACCGCAGCCTTAAGTCAGGAGCCCTTGAGCGACACTAGGCTAGTGAATAGAGCCCTACCGCCTTATTAATCTCAGCCATAAAGGGGGCGCTATATGCCCTGGCTTTTTCGGCCCCCTCTTTCAGCTTCTGTTCGATAAATACCGGGTTTTCCATCAGCTCATTGTAGCGCTCACGCGGCTCTTTGATTTCATCATTAATCAGTTCAAAGAGTTGTTTTTTCGCCTCACCCCACGCAATACCACCTTCAAACTCTTTACGCATTGAAGCGGTCTGTTCAGCAGATGCAAATGCACGCCATATTTGAAAAACTGTAGAGGTGTCTGGATCTTTTGGCTCTCCAGGCTCCAACAAATTGGTTTTGATCTTATTGATATGTTTTTTCAACTGTTTTTCAGGGAGAAAAAGCGGAATGGTATTACCATAACTTTTACTCATTTTTCTTCCATCCAACCCCTGCAGCACGGCCACATTGTCATCGACAACGGCTTGGGGCAAAGCAAAATGCTCACCGAAAATATGATTAAAACGTTGTGCGATATCCCTGGCCATTTCAATGTGCTGAATTTGATCTCGACCCACAGGAACCTTGGTACCATTGAACATTAA
>Ga0209121_10001573_pt1 | contig 23918 bp, 25 predicted proteins | sample Cruoilmetagenom3_FD_187292 | JGI IMG/M metagenome (GOLD analysis project Ga0209121, IMG submission 187292) | Oil polluted marine microbial communities from Coal Oil Point, Santa Barbara, California, USA - Sample 3 (SPAdes) (version 2) | ecosystem: Environmental > Aquatic > Marine > Oil seeps ... | reverse complement strand
CGCCAGCGCGGGGCTGGTCATCAGGGCAAGGGCAGCTGTCCAATTCATATGCGCTCAGCCTTCCAGACAGGCCGGTTTGCCCGTGTCAGGATCATCGGGAAGTTGTTCATATGCGCCATCAACCATCTGATAGAAACAGGTGTTCTTCGTGTTGAAAAAGAACGCCCCGTCTTCATAGTCATGGGGCAGGCCGCGGTCGATACCGACCGGCAGGGTGCCTTCCCAAGGTTGCATTTCATCAACGGCGTTGGGCGCGACAGTTTGGCATGCTGTCAGCATCAGAGCGGTGGCGAAAAGGGCGATTTTATTCATTGGGTCTAGCCTTTGGTTCAGTCAACAATACCGGCTGTTTCAACGACAGCATGCATTAACACGTCCGTTCCAGCCGTGGCCCATTCTTTCGAAATTTCTTCGGCTTCGTTATGTGACAGACCGTCCACACAGGGGCACATGACCATTGCCGTTGGGGCAACCCGGTTGATCCAGCAGGCATCGTGGCCGGCGCCAGAAATCAGGTTCATGTGGCTGTATCCCAGGCGTTCGGCGGCATTGCGCACGGCTGTCACGCAGCCCTCGTCAAAGGTGACGGGGTCAAAGCCGCCGACCTTTTCGAACTCAATCCCCAGGCCCATGTCGTCGGCGATCTTTTGGGCCTCATTGCGCAGACGGGCCTCCATGTCTTCGATGACGGACAGGTCGGGTGAGCGGAAATCGACGGTGAACACAACCTTGCCGGGGATCACGTTGCGTGAATTCGGGAAGACATCGATATGGCCCGCTGCGCCGACGGCGTGGGGGGCGTGGGACCAGGCGATTTCATCAATTTTTTCAAGCACTTTCGCCATGCCCAGGCCTGCGTTTTTGCGCATTGGCATAGGGGTCGATCCGGTGTGGCTGTCCTTGCCGGTGATGGTCACTTGGGTCCAGGACAGGCCTTGGCCGTGGGTGACGACGCCGATGTCTTTGCCTTCGGCCTCCAGAATGGGGCCCTGTTCGATGTGCAGTTCGAACATCGCGTGCATCTTGCGCGCGCCGACGACCTCGTCACCCTTCCAGCCGATCCGACCCAGTTCATCACCGAATGTCTTGCCCTCGGCGTCTTCGCGATCGTAAGCCCAGTCCTGCGTGTGCACCCCGGCAAACACGCCGCTGGCCAACATAGCGGGGGCAAAGCGCGTGCCTTCTTCGTTGGTCCAGTTTGTGACCACGATGGGGTGTTTCGTTTTCACGCCCAGATCGTTCAGGCTGCGGATGATTTCCAGCCCGCCCAGCACGCCCAACACGCCGTCATATTTGCCGCCGGTGGGCTGTGTATCCAAGTGGCTGCCGACATAGACCGGCAGCGCTTCGGGGTCTTCGCCCGCGCGCATGGCGAACATGTTGCCCATGGTATCGACGCCCATGGTCATGCCCGCGGCCTTGCACCATTGCTGGAACAATTCGCGGCCTTCGCCGTCTTCGTCCGTGACCGTCTGGCGGTTGTTGCCGCCCGCGACGCCGGGGCCGATTTTGGCCATATCCATCAGCGACTCCCACAAGCGGTCGCCGTTAATTTTCATGTTCTCGCCGGGGGCTGCCATGTCATGTTCTCCTGTCAGAAATTCGGGTGTGTGCCGCCCGTGCGGGCAGACTGCCACAATATTGTGCAAACAGGGAACGCAAACTGCCCCGCATGGGGGACAGGCCGGATGTGTCCGGTGTTGCTTGGGGGGTATGAGTTGTCACCCCTGTCTCCCTGTGTCGTCGCGCATGTGCCCTTGTTTTTAACGGGTCTGGCGCGGGTGTAATTCTTGACCGTTTGGTCAACCCCGACGCTAGCACAGCGCCGGGGCAGATCAATCATTATTGTCCGCGCACAATGCACATATTTGGATCAGCAGACGGATTGTTGGGGTGCTGCAACCAGGTCCGTTTGGTCTCCGGGATGATCATGCCGGTGCGTTCGTCGACTTCGCCAGGCTCCAGCGTGCGCATGGTGATGCAGCTTTCGACCGGGCAGACGTTGACGCACAGGTTGCAGGCGACGCATTCGTCTTCTTTCACCGTGAAGGTGCGATCGTCCGACATTTCGATGGCCTGGTGGCTGGTATCCTCGCAGGCCGCAAAGCAGCGGCCGCATTTGATACAGTCGTCTTGGTTGATGACCGCCTTGGTGACGTGATCCAGGTTCAGGTGCTGCCAATCGGTGACATTGGGCGTCGCCAGACCGACGAAATCTGCCGTGCTGGTGTGGCCTTTTTCGTCCATCCATTGCGACAGACCCGAGATCATTTCCTGAACCACCTTGAAACCATAGGTCATCGCGGCGGTGCAGACCTGCACATTCGCCGCCCCCAGCGCCATGAATTCCGCCGCATCGCGCCAGGTGGTGACGCCGCCAATGGCGGAAATCGGCAGGCCAGAGGTGGCCTTGTTGCGGGCGATTTCGGCGACCATGTTCATGGCAATCGGTTTCACGGCAGGGCCGCAATATCCGCCATGCGTGCCCATGCCATCGATCATCGGTTCAGGGGACATGGCGTCCAGATTGACCGAGGTGATCGAGTTGATCGTGTTGATCAGCGACACAGCATCCGCGCCACCGCGCAGGGCGGCCTCGGCAGGCATGAGGATGTTGGAAATGTTCGGCGTCAGCTTGACGATACAGGGCAGGTTTGAATGCTTTTTCACCCAACCCGTGACCATTTCGATGTATTCCGGCACCTGCCCCACGGCGGCCCCCATGCCGCGTTCGGCCATGCCGTGCGGGCAGCCAAAGTTCAGCTCGACCCCATCTGCGCCGGTCAATTCGACCTCGTTCAGGATCTTGCGCCAGGGCTCTTCCTCGCAAGGCACCATCAGGGACACGATTACGGCGTGGTCGGGATAATCCCGTTTTACGCGGGTGATTTCCTCAAGGTTGACCTCCAGCGGGCGGTCGGTGATCAGTTCGATGTTGTTCAGGCCCAACAGGCGGCGATCCGCGCCGAAAATGGCGCCATAGCGCGGGCCATTGACGTTAACGACGGGCGGGCCCGCTTCGCCAAGGGTTTTCCAGACCACACCGCCCCAACCGGCCTCGAATGCGCGGCGGACGTTGTATTCCTTGTCGGTGGGCGGGGCTGAGGCCAGCCAGAACGGGTTCGGGCTGTCGATGCCCAGGAAGGTGGAATGCAGGTCAGCCATGTCTCAGCCCCCCATCAAAGTTGCGTGGATGTCTTGCGCGGCGTCGCGGCCTTCGGCCACCGCCGTCACGGTCAGATCGTCGCCGCCTGAGGCACAGTCGCCCCCGGCCCAGACACCGTTTCGGCTGGTGCGGCCCGTGTCCGTGACGGCGATCTTGCCCCCGTCCAGGTCCAGACCATTCGCGTCGCCCAGGCGTTGACCGATGGCCTTCATGACCTGATCGGCCTTCAGGCGGAAGGTCTCGCCGGTTTCCGTCAGCCCATCGGGGCCGTCCTGCGTATAGGCGAATTCGATTTCGGCGACAGCCCCGTTGCCATGCACCGCCTTGGGTGCGGCATGGGTGATGATGCGCACGCCCTTTGAGGCGGCCAGGTCCTGTTCAAACGGTGACGCATTCATGCGATCCCGGCCCCGGCGATAGACCAGAGAGACGTCTTCGGCCCCCAGCAGTTTCGCCTGAACCGCGGCGTCCACAGCCGTCATGCCGCCGCCAATGACGACCACATGACGACCCACGGGAAGCGTGTTCAGATCGCTGGATTGGCGCAGCTCTTCGATGAAATCGACCGCGTCCAACACGCCGTCCTTGTCTTCGCCATCACAGCGCAGCGCGTTCACGCCGGTCAGGCCGATGGCAAGGAACACAGCGTCGTACCGCTTGGACAGTTCGTCCAGTTGCAAACCATTGCCAAGCGCCTGGCCCAGTTTGACGGTGATGCCGCCAATGGACAGCAGCCAATCAACCTCGCGCGTTGCGAACCCATCGACGGATTTATAAGACGCGATGCCGAATTCGTTCAGCCCACCCGCCTTGGAGCGTGCGTCATACATCACCACGTCATGGCCGTGCATGGCCAGGCGGTGGGCGGCGGACAGACCGGCGGGGCCTGCACCCACGACTGCGATGGTTTTGCCTGTCGCCGCGGCGCGCGTGAAGGGATGCGCGCCCATGACGGTGTCGGTGGCATAGCGTTGCAGGCGGCCAATTTCGACCGGCTTACCTTCGGCGGTTTCGCGTACGCAGACTTCCTCGCACAGGGTTTCGGTCGGGCAGACGCGGGCGCACATACCGCCCAGAATATTCTGGTTCAGGATCGTCATGGCCGCTGATTCTGCCGTGCCTGTGGCGATCTGGCGAATGAACAGGGGGATGTCGATTGTTGTCGGACAGGCCTCCATGCAAGGCGCGTCGTGGCAGAAATAACAGCGATCTGCGGCAACAAGGGCCTCGTGATCATCAAGGCGCGGATGCAGGTCTGTGAAATTGTCCTGGTAGGCTTGGCTCTCCAAGCGGCCCGCGGCAATCCCTGGCGTTGACTGGGAATTGGGCAAGGGGATGTCCCTTTCTCTGTTGGTGTCTGTTTTCTTTTCAGCGTGGCATAGGTTTGAAATTTTATCAATTGGTAAAAAATAGGCAATTTGTGAACGCCTTTTCCGTGTCGATTTCGAAGCGTGTAAGGACGTTTCCGGCGTTGGTTCAAAAGGGGCGACCGTGTTAGCCACGAGGCATGAAGCAAGCTGAAACCCATACGCGTGCCCATCATGGGTGACCTTTGGCAGGGACTGGCACAGGCCTTTTGGCTGGTGGTGACGTTTGACGCGACCTTGGTCGAGATCACGGCACGGTCCTTGCGTGTGACCCTTTCGGCGGTGTTCATCGCGACGCTGATCGGGGTGCCGTTCGGTGTCTGGCTGGCGTTGAACCGGTTCCGTTTGCGTCGGCTGACCATTGCCGTGTTGAACGCGTTGATGGGGCTGCCGCCGGTTGTGGTCGGGTTGATTGTATACATTCTGTTGTCGCGGTCCGGGCCGTTTGGCGTGTTGAACCTTCTGTTCACGCCGACCGCCATGGTGATTGCGCAGGTGATCATCATCACGCCGCTGATTGCCTCGATTGCCCATCAGGCGTCGCGTGAATTGTGGGCCGAATACCACGACCTGCTGATCTCGCTGGGCGCGACACGGCGTCAGCGCCTGGTCACGCTGATTTGGGACGGGCGGCGGTCGTTGCTGACCGCAACCCTGGCCGGGTTTGGCCGCGCGATTGGCGAGGTCGGGGCGATCATGATTGTCGGTGGTAATATCGACCACCTGACGCGGGTTCTGACCACCGCGATTTCGCTTGAGACCTCAAAGGGTAACTTCGCCATCGCTCTGGCGCTGGGCTTTGTGCTGATCGGGCTGAGTATCGCGGTGAACCTGTTGGCGCATATGCTGTCGGGCACGGAACGGGGGCGGCGATGGTGACGTCAATCTTGCCAATGACCCTGTCGGGGGCAAAGGCGCGGGTGCAGGGCAAACAGATCCTGGGGCCTGTTGACCTGACGCTGGGTGTGTCCGGTGTGACCATGTTGATCGGGCCGAACGGGGCGGGAAAAACGACCCTATTGCGGCTTATTCATGGGTTGCAGCGGCAATCTGCCGGGGCGCAGGACTGGGCCGTTCCAGTGGAAGATGCGCGCGCGGCGCAGGCTTTCATTTTTCAACATCCAACCCTGATGCGCCGGTCTGTTCTGGACAATATCGCCTATCCGCTGCGGCTGCGGGGCGTGTCGCGCAAACAGGCGCGCGCGCAGGCGGACCACTGGGCTGGGCGTTGTGGCGTCGGCGACCATCTGGACCAACCCGCATCGTCCTTGTCGGGCGGTGAACGCCAGAAACTGGCCCTGGCGCGCGCCCTGATCCGCGCGCCCGAAATGCTGATCCTGGATGAGCCCACCGCCCATCTGGACGGCCGTTCCACCCGTGAAGTCGAGGCGATCCTGCTGGACGCGGTGGCGCGTGATACCCGCCTGTTGATGGCCACTCATGACATGGGTCAAGCCCGACGGCTGGGCACGGAGGTGGTGTTTTTGCACAACGGCACCGTGGTTGAAACCGGCCCGGCCTCTGAGTTTTTCAAAGCCCCCCAAACCAAGGAAGCCAACGCCTTCCTGAACGGAGATATCCTGGAATGAAACGATTGTTTGGCGCACTTGTCGGCATGATGATGACCCTGCCTGCCATGGCGGATGAGATGAAGCTGGCGGTGACCACTTCCTTTCACAACTCGGGCCTGTCTGACATTCTGCTGCCTGTGATCAAGGATGATCTGGGGCTGGATGTGCATTTGATCATCGTTGGCACGGGTCAGGCGATCCGCCTGGGCGAGGCGGGTGACGTGGATGCGATCCTGGTCCATTCACGTGGCGCCGAAGAGGCGTTTCTGGCAGGCGGATTCGGCACCCATCGGCGCGAAATCATGTATAATGATTTCGTCGTGATCGGCCCGGCAAATGACCCCGCCGCGATTGCGGATGCTGCTGACGCGGGTGCCGCGCTGAAGGCCATCGCGGATGCAGGTGCGCTGTTTGCCTCGCGCGGGGATGACAGCGGCACACACAAAAAGGAGCTGTCGCTGTGGGCCACCGCCGGCATTCAGGACCGCGACGTCAGCTGGTATCGCGAGGCGGGCGCAGGTATGGGCGCAACGCTGAATGCGGCCGCAGGCATGGGCGCATATGTCTTGGCTGATCGGGCCAGTTGGCTGAACTTTGGCAACAAGGACGGCATGGCTTTGTTGTTCGCGGGCGATCCGGTCCTGTTCAATCAATACGCCTTTCTGCCGGTGAGCTCGGCCCTGCACCCCCATGTGAAAATCGACCTTTCGACCAGGCTCGAAGCCTGGTTGGTCAGTGATAAGGCACAGGATATGATCGGGGCCTATGCGATCAACGGCGAGGTGCTTTTTACCCCGAATGCGGTGGACTAGGGTCTTACGCGACCCTGTTTCCTTGCACCCAGACGCCCCGTACAACCGGGGCACCGCCGACTTGCGCGACGCGGATCAGGTCGGCCCGCGCACCGGGGGCGATGCGCCCCCGATCGGTCAGGCCAGCGGCCTCTGCCGGGGCCTGTGTCACCGTGGTTACGCCGCGGGCCAGATCGCCCCAGACGTCACCCAGCATCAGGGCTGACGCCAGCAACGCGGCAGGGACATAGTCGCTGCTGACAATGTCCAACAGGTCGCATTCCGCCAGGTCGCGGGCGGCGACATTGCCGGAATGCGAGCCCCCCCGGATCAGGTTGGGCGCGCCCATCATCACCTTGATACCGTGGTCACGACAGGCCCGCGCGGCGTCCAGAGTGGTGGGGAATTCCGCAAGACCAATGCCATAGCTGGCCGAGGTCGCGACGTGGTCCGCCGTGGTGTCATCATGGCTGGCCAGCACTGCGCCAAAGCGGCGGGCTTCGGTGACCGCAGCGGCCTCGTGATCATCGCCATAGGTGTCGCGCAGATGCCGCAGGCGGGCGACATGTTCGTCGAAATCCGCCTGGCTCATTGAATGTTTGCCCATGACATAGGCGGCTAGTTTTTCGGTGTCGCGAAATTGCCTTTGGCCGGGGGTGTGGTCCATCAGGCTGACAATGCCAACGCGGTCTTCGGCGTTAAACTCGTTCAGCTCGGCGACCAGGGTTTGCGAACAGACCTCGGCGCGCAAATGCAGATAGTGGCTGATCCTCAGGGCGCCTTTGCGGCGCAGATCCAACAGCTCCCAGGACAGGTCGCGGGCATAGGCCTGATACCGGGCCTTGCCTTCGGGGATCGACCCCACGCGCATCGCGTCAAACACCGTGGTGATGCCAACACTGGCCAGTTCGGCGTCATGGGCGACAATGGCCGCCGCATGTGGCCAGTCAACCTTGGGGCGCGGTTGGATGTGACGTTCCAGGTTGTCGGTGTGCAGTTCCACCAACCCGGGCATCAAAATGTCCCCATCGCAGTCGATGGCCCCGGCGGGCAGGTGGACACCTGTGGCGATGTCGGTGATTTTCCCGTTCTGCACCGTAACGCTTCCCAGAAAGGCCTCGTTCGGCAGAACAACCATGGCATTGGCGAAGATCGTGTTGTTTGTCATTGTCATGTCACGCTTTGGCGGCAACGCTGAACGTGCCGAAATGAAGGGAGAGGCATCCGTGAAAAGTTTTCGCAGATACGCGGTGTATTACGTGCCCGAACCGGGGGCGTTGGTGGATTTTCTGACCGCTTGGTTGGGCTGGGACCTGGAAACAGGTCAGGCCGTGCCACACCCCATGATCACCGGCGTTGATGTGGTAAATGTGACCCAAACGCCGCGCAAATACGGGTTGCATGGGACGATCAAGCCCCCCTTTCGTTTGGCGGATGGGCAATCTGTCGACGGCCTGGCAACGGCGCTGGAGGCCCTGTGTGCCTCGGTTGAGCCGTTTGATTTGGATGGGCTGAAACTGTCCCGTCTGGGCGGGTTTTTGGCGTTGGCTCCCAAAGGGGACACGCATGCGCTGTCGCTGTTGGCGGCGGCTGCCGTATCCGGGCTGGACGACTTTCGCGGCGCGCAATCCCAGGCGCAAATCAACAAACGCCGCGCTGCCGGGCTGAGCCTGCGTCAGGACGAGTTGTTGGAACGCTGGGGGTATCCCTATGTTATGGATGAATTCCGGTTTCACATCACCTTGACCGGCCGACTGGATGCGGCCGAAGGCGACGCCCTGCGTAAACGGTTGAAGAAGATCGTAAAACCGATGCTGCCCAAACCGTTTCGGGTCGAAAGCCTGTGTTTGGTTGGCGAGGATGAGGCGGGTATGTTCCATATGATCCGCCGTTATCCCTTGTCCGGCTGACAGGCTGCCAGAAAGTCACTCAGCGCGGCGTCAAGCGTGCCGTTGTTTTCCACGATCACCGGGTTCAGACCCTGATCCACCCGAAACGCGGCGCGTTGCAGGCGGCGGTTGATATCGTCTTGGGTTTCACGCCCCCGTGTTGCCAGCCGTTGGGCCAGCACCTCGGGTTTGGCGGTCAGCAGGATGATACGATGATGGGAAAAACGTGTTTTTAGCTGCCCAAGAACTGCGCGTGACAGGTTGGCCAGAACATCGTGCCCCTGCGCCAAAACAGTGTCTATTTCAGCTGGAATTGCATAATGCAATCCATGCGCGGGCCAGTGCAGCGCAAAGTCACCATCGTTGCGTCGCTGGGTGAACTCGGCCTCGGTGACGCCTTCGAAGTCTTCTCCGCCGGCCTCGGCAGGCCGTGTGATCACACGGCGCGCCAGCACCATGTCAGTGCGCGCGGCAGCCAGTTCCATCAGGCTGTCCTTGCCGACGCCCGAGGGGCCGACGACGGCGATAAAACACCCCGTCATGCGGCCAACCCTGGGGTATATCCGGTCACGTCTACCTCGCGGTCCGCGACGCGATTGCGGGCGGGTTCGTCGTGGAAGATGCCGACAATGGCGGCGCCCCGGGCTTTGGCTGCCTCGATCAGTGACAACACCACCTCGCGGTTGGTGGCGTCCAGGCTGGCGGTGGGTTCATCCAGCAACAGGGCCGGATAGTCGTGGGCAAACCCACGCGCAATGTTTACCCGTTGCTGTTCGCCGCCCGAAAACGTGGTGGGCGACAGGGACCACAGCCGTTCGGGGATGTTCAGTTGCGCCAGCAGCGTGCGGGCCCGGTCGCGGGCCTGATCCACCGGGGTGCCGATGGCCAGCAGGGGCTCGGCGACCACATCCAGCGTTGGCACACGCGGCACGACGCGCAGGAACTGGCTGACATAGCCCAGTGTTTCGCGGCGCAGCGCCAGGATCTCGCGCGGCTCGGCTTTGGCGACGTCTGTGTCTCCCACCCAGATATGGCCGGTTTGGGCCAGGTAGTTGCCGTAAATCATCCGCATTAGGGTCGATTTACCCGACCCGGACACGCCGGTCAGAGCGACGCATTCACCGGAGGAAACAGTCAGGTTGGCCCCTTCCATCACCGGGATCACAGCGCTTCCCTGATTGTGCAGGGTAAAGTTTTTGCCAAGGTTTTCGATACGGATCATGGTCATACCTGAAGGACTGAGGAAACAAGGAGTTGCGTATAGGCGTGTTGTGGGTCGTCCAGCACCTGATCGGTCAGCCCGCTTTCGACCACGTGGCCATCTTTCATCACCATCAACCGGTCGGCAAGCAACCGCACGACCGCCAGATCGTGGGTGACGATGATCGCCGACAGGCCCATTTCGCGCACAAGCCCGCGCAGCAGGTCCAACAGGCGCGCCTGTACCGACACGTCCAGCCCGCCGGTGGGTTCATCCATGAACACCAACCGCGGCCCGGTCACCAGATTACGGGCAATTTGCAGACGCTGTTGCATGCCGCCGGAAAAGGCGCTGGGTCTGTCGTCGATGCGATCCTCGGAGATCTCGACCCGGCCCAGCCAATCGACGGCCTGTTCGCGAATGTCGCCATAGTGACGCGCGCCGACGGCCATCAGCCGTTCGCCGACATTGCCCCCGGCACTGACGCCCATGCGCAGCCCATCGCGGGCGTGTTGGTGCACAAAGGCCCAATCGGTGCGTGACAACATGCGTCGTTCCGGTTCGCTCATCGTGACAGTATCGCGTGGACCTTCGGTGCGGGTGTCGAACATAACACGACCCTGATCCGGCACAAGATGGCCCGCGAGACAGTTCAGCAGGGTCGATTTGCCGGACCCGCTTTCGCCGACAATCCCCATGACTTCGCCAGGGTACAGATCAAATCCGACACCGGTGCAGCCCATCCGATGACCATAGAATTTCGCGATGTCGCGCACTTGCAAAAGCGGGGTCATTGCGCGGCCTCCTCAAAGGGGGCGCCTTGGGCCCCGATGTGTCCTGCGGCGCGGCGGGTCTGGCAGAAATCAGTATCTGAACAGACGAACATGCGCCCGCCAGCGTCATCGATGATCAATTCATCCAGGTAAGCCGCGTCCGCGCCGCACAGGTCGCAAGCGTGGTCGGCTTTCGAGGCCTCAAACGGGAAATCCTCGAAGTCCAGGCTAACGACTTTGGTATAGGGCGGCAGAGCATAGATGCGTTGCTCGCGCCCCGCGCCGAACAGTTGAATGGCGGCCATCTCCAGTTTCGGGTTGTCGAATTTCGGGATCGGTGAGGGGTCCATCACATAGCGCCCTTCGACCTTGACCGGATAGGCATAGGACGTGGCAATCGCACCATGTTTGGCGATGTCTTCGTACAGTTTCACGTGCATGAGACCGTATTCCTCAAGGCTGTGCATCTTGCGCGTTTCCGTCTCGCGCGGTTCCAAGAACCGCAGCGGTTCGGGGATGGGCACCTGGTACACCAGGACTTGATCCTCGCGCAGCGGTTCTTCGGGGATTCGGTGGCGGGTCTGGATGACACTGGCCGCATTCGTGGCCTCAGTCGTCTCTATTTCGGCCGTTTTCTCAAAAAACTTGCGGATCGACACGGCGTTGGTCGTGTCATCAGCGCCCTGGTCGATGACCTTCATGCAATCGTCCGGGGTCAGGATCGCAGCCGAGACCTGCACCCCGCCTGTGCCCCAGCCATATGGCATCGGCATTTCACGGCTGGCGAATGGGACCTGATAGCCGGGGATCGCCAGGCCTTTCAGGATCGCGCGCCGGATCATGCGTTTGGTCTGTTCGTCCAAATAGGCGAAATTATAGTCACTCATTGGGCCGCCTCCTTCATGGCGTTGGCTTCCGTGCGCAGCTTGCGGATCAGCTCCAGTTCGGATTGGAAATCGACATAGTGCGGCAGCTTGATGTGTTCGAGAAACCCGGTTGCCTGGATATTGTCGGCATGGGAAAGCACGAATTCCTCGTCCTGGGCCGGGGCGCCGGTGTCTTCTTCGCCCAGCTCCTTCCAGCGCAGGGCGCGGTCGACCAAAGCCATGGAAATGGCCTTGCGTTCGGTTTGGCCAAAGGTCAGGCCATAGCCGCGGGTGAATTGCGGGGGTTCGGATTTGGAGCCAGTGAACTGGTTCACGGTCTCGCATTCGGTCAATTCGACCTCGCCGATGTCGATGGTGAACCCCAATTCAGGGATGTCCATTTCGACCGCGCATGTTCCGATCCGCAGCTCGCCAACAAAGGCATGGTTGCGCCCGTATCCGCGTTGAGTCGAATAGGCCATGCCCAGCACAAACCCCTCATCGGCCCGTGTTAGAGACTGAAGTCGCAGCGCGCGATCGGCCGGAAGCTCCAGCGGTTCGCGGGTCAGATCGCGCGGGGTGTCGTCAGATGCGGGTTCGTCCTGGATCAGGCCCTCGCGGTTCAGAAACGCGACGATATGGGGCGTCGGGGTCTCGCGCGGGGGGGCTTGCGGGGCCTCGGGCACCTCACCCTCGGCAGCCAATTTGAAATTGAGCAGGCGGTGGGTGTAGTCAAACGTCGGCCCCAGAACCTGCCCGCCTGGTGCGTCCTTGAAGGTGGCCGACACGCGTCGGTCACAGGCCATATTGGCGGTTTCAACGGGCTGGGAATGGCCCAGACGCGGCAAAGTGGTGCGATAAGCGCGGATCAGAAAAATTGCCTCGATCAAATCCCCGCGCGATTGCTTGATCGCCAGCGCCGCCAGGTCGGGATCAAACAATGACCCTTCGGCCATGACACGGTTCATCGCCAGGGCCAATTGTTCCCGGATCTGCGCGACGGACAGTTCCGCAACCGAAGGATCACCACGGCGTTCTTCGGCCAGCCAGGCGTGCGCATTGTCGATGGCGCGCTCACCACCCTTTACGGCAACATACATCAGTCGACCCTCGTTGTGCGGGGCAGGGCCGCCAGGCGGTCCGCGCAGGTGAAAAACATGTCCAATCCCAATGGAAACAGGGCGTGATTTTGGGTAAAGAATGGCGATTTTGGCAAGGTTAGAGCCGCTTTGTCGCGAATTCCCGGTCCTGAGAGGCTCGCGCCTTCAGGGGCCAAGTGGTCCGTCTCAACGATCAGAGTGGTCGACCGATCCGGGTACTCTGGCGTGCCAATCGGAAAGCCGGTTAGGGGCGCCAGCGCGGACCAGTTGCCAATGGCGAACATGGCGTGCGCGCGATCCGCAAAGGGCGCCCCCGTTTGAAAGGTAATCCAGTCGCGCAGCTCTTGTGTGTCGTGGCTGTCGGCCAGGAAAACCGGAGTTTCCGGGTCGCAAAGGGTCAGGACCAGAACACCTGCTGCAATGGAGAGGGGGGACGGGGGCGTTGCGCCATATCCAGTCTCTATCCGGCCTGGATAGGCCAAGGCGGTCATCGCGGCGCGAAAGGCGTGCGCGGATTGAATCGGGGCGTTTTCAAAGCCGCCTTCAAGGGCTGTGGCCAACATCAGTCTTCCCCTCTTACCATGGTGAAAAAGTCGACTTTGGTCGCGGCGGCCTTGGCGGCGCGGCTGCGTTTGGTCTGGGTCATCGCGGCTTCAAGCGGTGCAAGAATTGCCGCGCGAATGGTCATGGCTGCATCGGTTTGCATCAGCGCATCGATCAATGCGGCGATGCGGGCTTTGTCCTTGTCTCGCCCCTGAACATAGGCGTGCCCGACCGTGCCATTGGCCAGTTTCAGTGAACAGCGCGTCACGGTCATTTCGCCCAGATTGAACGGCGCGCCCGTGCCGCCGGTCCGGCCGCGCACCATGACGCCGCCCACTTCGGGCGCGCGCAGGACGGTGTGGTCAGGCACTTGGCCGACCCCGTCCCACAGCTCTTTCAGCTGGCCGGTGGGGGCTTTCGCCAGCAGGCTTATCCAGCCTTTTCGGGTGTCTTGGTTCATCTAGACAGCTTTCCGATTGATCTATACAACTAGACAAATCATACGGAAGAGACATCCCACCCGTCCAGAGCAATCTTGTGAAAGTTTAGTGACATGCCCCGAACACCGATCTGGAAGTCCATTGCCACCGCCCTGACGGCGGATATTGGCGCGGGACGATATGTGCCTGGTGACAAGCTGCCGACCGAAGCTGATCTTTCAGCCAGATTTGGAGTGAATAGACACACATTGCGCCGGGCAATTGCGGATATGGCAGACAGGGGCCTGGTGCATTCGCGGCGGGGATCTGGGGTGTTCGTCATGGCTGAACCAACCGAATACCCAATTGGCCGGCGTGTGCGGTATCACCAGAACCTGGCCGCCGCCGGGCGCATCCCAGGTAAGAAAATTTTGTCATTGGAAACCCGCACTGCAGATGCGCGCGAGGGCGAGGCGCTGGGGTTGCAAGCGGGTGCACAGGTGCACGTCTATGACGGGTTGTCATTGGCCGACAATGTGCCGGTGGCCCTGTTTCGATCCGTGTTCCCGGCGCAGCGTTTTCCGACGCTTTTGAAAGACCTGGAAGACAGTCAATCTGTCACCAAAGCGTTGGAATTAGCGAATGTTAGAGACTATGTCCGGGCCCACACTCGCCTGACCGCAAAGCGGGCGACGGCGCATCAGGCGGTTCAGTTGAACATCAGCGAAGGCGACCCGATCCTGCGAACGGTTGGGGTGAACGTCGATGTGGATGGTGCGCCTGTTGAATATGGGCGAACCTGGTTTGTTGGGGACCGCATGACCTTGGTGGTTGATGACCGCTGAACTGTCACACCGACGATACAGATCAGGGCTATGCACGGGCAAAACCACCTTGACCGAGCAGACACATGCCCCAGAAACTCCCTCCCATACGCCTGACGGGCGCCACTGTTCTTCGTGATGGACAAATGCAGGATCGCTCGGTCGTGATCGAGGACGGGCGGATCTCAAAAGGCCCGCATCCGGCGGTGGATCTGTCCGGTTTCTGGATATTGCCGGGCATCATTGATTTGCACGGTGATGCGTTCGAACGTCATATTGCCCCGCGTCCGTCTGCGCCGTTTCCCATTGCCAATGGCCTTGCCAGTGTTGACCGGGATGCGGCGACGAACGGGGTGACTACCGCTTGGTTGGCGCAGAGCTGGTCTTGGGAAGGCGGCAAGCGCAGCCCGGACTATGCCGAAGATCTGCTGCACGCGCTGGACGCTTATCGGCCCCGTACCCTGACAGATTTGCGCGTTCAGTTGCGCGTTGAAACGCATATGGTGGACAGTGGCGCGCGACTTTTGGCTGCGGTTCGCCGGCATGGCATCGATTATGTCGTGTTCAACAATCATCTGGATGAGGCAGTCAATGCCTGGCAGGTGAAACCGGGGGTTATCGCAGATTGGGCCGCGAAGCATCGCATCAGCCCCGAGGAATTGATGTCAAAAGTGACCGAGGCCAAGGAACGATCGGGTCAGGTGCCGCGGTTTTTGTGCCGCCTGGCTGAAGCATTCGACACAATGGGCGTCATCTATGGCTCGCATGACGACGAAACAGCCGAGACGCGTGAATGGTTTTCAACCATCGGGGCGCGGATTTGCGAATTCCCCACCGCGCGCCCCCCGGCGGCTGTGGCGCGAGCCATTGGTGATCCCGTTTTGATGGGTGCGCCGAATGTGGTGCGCGGCGGCTCGCAAGGTGGAAATATCGCGGCCGTCAAATTGATCCGCGACGGGCTGTGTCAGGCGCTGGTCAGTGATTATCATTATCCGGCGCTGCATCAGGCTGCGTTTCACCTGGTGGATCAGGGCATCACGGACCTTCCCTGTGCCTGGGCCATGATTTCAACGGTTCCCGCGCAGATCTTGCGCCTGCCTGATCGGGGCCGAATTGAACACGGGCGGCGTGCGGATCTGGTGGTTGTCAACAAGCAGACACAGGCCATCGAAGCGACCCTTTCAGGCGGAAAACTGAGCCACTTGTGTGGTCTGGCCGCGCGTCGTTTCATGGGGGCAGGTGACGGAATTCTTCTGGCGGCAGAATAGCTGTCACACAGGTTTCATGCAGTATTAGTCACTGTTTTACACAGCGGCATCACACTGCCCCAGTCTGAAAAACTGGAGAAACAGATGACTCTCAAGACTTCAATTGCGGTACTGGCCCTGGGCCTGGTTGCCGCCCCGGCTTTTGCCGAAACTATCACCGTTGGCCCGCGCCCTGCTTATCTGATCGACCGTATGGCCGGCGGGGCGCTGCGCGACAAACTGGCGGCGTGTTCTGAAACGCCTCTGGTCCGCACCAATTTTTCGATCGGGCACCGTGGCGCGCCTTTGATGTTCCCCGAACACACGGCTGAATCGCACCGGGCCGCGGCGCGGATGGGCGCGGGCATTCTGGAATGCGACGTGACCTTTACCGCCGACAAACAGCTGGTCTGCCGTCATGCGCAGAATGACCTGCACACGACCACCAATATTCTGGCGACCCCCTTGGCCGAGAAATGCACAACTCCGTTCGCTGCTGCCAATGGCGATCAGCCTGCCGGTGCGGAATGCCGGACCTCGGACATTACCCTGGCCGAATTCCGCAGCCTGACGGGCAAGATGGACGCGGCTGACGCGACCGCGACCACGGTCGAAGCCTATTTGGACGGCACCGCAGGGTGGCGTACGGATCTCTATGCGAGCCAGGGCGGCACGCTGTTGACCCACGCCGAGTCGATCGCATTGTTCCGCGATCTGGGGGCGAAATTCACTCCGGAACTGAAGTCCCCCGCAGTTGAAATGCCGTTCGACGGTTGGACCCAGGCTGACTATGCCCAGGCCATGATCGATGAATACAAAGCGGCTGGTATTCCGGCCTCGGATGTCTGGGCGCAAAGCTTCAATCTGGAAGATGTGCTGTACTGGATTGAACATGAGCCCGAATTCGGCGCCCAAGCTGTGTATCTTGATGGCCGAGATGATGTTGAAGGCTTCGACTTCATGGCCCCCCAAACATTTGAGCCTTCCATGCAAGAGCTGGCCGATATGGGCGTGAACTTTATCGCGCCGCCGATGTGGATGCTGGTCACCGCCGAAGGGGATGACATCGTTGCGTCACCCTATGCGATCGCCGCGAAAGAAGCCGGGTTGAAGATCATCACCTGGACGTTGGAACGCTCGGGCCCCTTGGGCAATGGCGGCGGCTGGTACTTCCAATCGACCAAACCGACCATCGACAATGATGCGGATTACTTCACCGTTCTGGACGCGTTGGCGACCAAGGTCGGGATCGAAGGCATCTTCTCGGATTGGCCAGCGACCGTGACGTATTATGCCAGCTGCATGGGTTTGAAATAGACTCTAACCCGGCCAAAATGTGCGAAGCGTCCCGATTTAACTCGGGGCGCTTTTTCGTTGGGTCAGGGATGTTTTAGGCTTCGTATTTGTCCAGAAAGGCCTTGGCGCTGAGGCGACGAAAGTCATCCAGGGCGGTGCGAATGGCGTCATGTGACCAGTCCCACCAAGCCAGAGCCATCAGGCGGTTGGCGATGTCTGCGGGGAACCGACGGCGCAGGGGGATCGCGGGCACGCCCGCGACGATCATGTAAGGCGGCACATCCCGTGTAACGACCGACCCCGAGGCCACAACTGCGCCGTGGCCGACCGTGATTTCCGGTTTGATCTGGGCATTGTGACCGATCCAGGTGTCATGCCCGATCCGCGCGCGGCGGGATTTGCGCTGCGCAAAGAATGTGTCGTCCACGCCTGCGCCATCCCAATAGTCCGACGAGCGATACATGAAATGATGCATCGAGGCGGTGGTCAGCGGGTGGTCTGTTGCACCGATGCGCACGAAGCTGGCGATATTGGCAAATTTGCCGATGTCGGCATTGGCGATATCCGCGTAGCGGTCGCAATAGGAATAATCGCCCAGGGTTGAAAACGCGATGCGTGACCCTTTGCCGATTTCGGTAAAACGGCCCAGATCGGCCTGGGTCAGGTCCACATCCGGGTGAAGAAACGGTTCGTTTTCAGTCAGTCGTGGCATCAATGCCCTCCTTCGTCGCCCTGGATCAGGCGACGGCGCAACCAGCCTGAAAACCAATCCATCGCCATCACCATCAGGATGATCAGCGTGATGTAATAGGCGACTTCTTCCCAGTCCTTCTGGGTGATCATCGCCTGTGTCAGCAACAGGCCAATGCCGCCGCCGGTGATGGCGCCGATGATGGTGGCCGACCGGGTGTTGCTTTCCAGATAATACAGGATTTGCGAGAGGAAGATGGGCGTGACCTGTGGGATTACGCCGAAACGGTACCGTTGCAACGGTTTCGCGCCGGTCGAGGCAACGCCTTCGATCTGTTTTTCGTCTACGTTCTCCAACGCCTCTGAGAACATCTTGCCGAAACTGCCAGTATCCGTGATCAGGATCGCCAGTGCGCCGGTCAGGGGGCCGGGGCCAAAGGCGCGGGCCAGGATGATGGTCCAGATCAACCCATCGACGCCGCGCACAAAGTCGAACACGCGGCGGATGACAAAGCGGACCGTGCGCAGCGGTGTGAAGTTTCGTGCAGCCAGAAAGGCCACGGGAAGGGCGACCATGGCGGCGCCCATCGTGCCCAGGAACGCCATCAAAACAGTCTCGAACAAGGCCCAAACGACTTGGCCATGCTGCCACATGGAGTTGTGCCAGATGTCATGCAGGATGGCCGGGAAGGTTGATGTGTCAGACAGGACCATGCGGGTCAGCTCACCAAAGCTTTTGCCATGGAACGGGCTGTCGAGGGTGAAGAAGAACAGCTCCCACCCTGTGAAATATCGAAACACTTCGCTGCGCGCTTTGGTGACGCTTAGACGACCGGCCTCGGTCGTGATGGACACGCGGGTTTTAGAGGCGTTGATCCAGTCAGGCACCTCAGCGCCGGGCAGGACCAATTCCACACCGGAATTGCCGGGAGTGGCCGTGATCACACCATAGCCGGGCACGCTATATGTGACACTATTTATGCCAAATGTGACCAAGTGCCCACCTTCAAGGTCGATCACCGTTTCATCACCCAAGCTGACCCAGTCGGGGGCGGTTCCGTCAGGGTATGACCCTTTGCGTTCCCCCTCGATGGCGACCGAGACCTCGCCCGTGCGGTTCTGGCGTGTGACGTGGGTTTTATACGAATAGGTATCGGCCACCAGCGCGCGTGCGTTGTCGATGCTGGCGCGTTCGGACAGGCCGGGGATGTCAAAGGCGAAGAAGGTGAAGACCAGATAGGCCAGGATCATGGCAGGGACCGCAAGGGCCATCCGGCGTTTGCGGGCGAACAGGCGGTCGGCAGTGCCCTTCAGGTCGTCGGTGGCGATCATGGTCATGCTTTGGCCCCTTTCACCAGGCGGGTACGGAAGTGGCCGGACAGTTGGTCAAACAGCACAATGGCGGCAAACAGTAGCAGGAAGATCGCGGCGGCTTCGTCATATTTGCCCTGGCCCCAGGACATGGCGTTCTTCAGCTCATAGCCAATGCCGCCTGCGCCGACGAACCCCAGGATCGCCGAGGCGCGGATATTGATTTCAAACCTGAGCAACGCATAGGAGAGGTAGTTCGGCGCGACCTGCGGGATCACGCCCAGCCACATGCGTTGACCCCAGGTGGCACCGGTGGATTGCAGCCCCTCGATGGGTTTAAGCGACGCGTTCTCATTCACCTCAGAGAACAGTTTGCCAAGCGCGCCGGTGGTGTGGAACGCAATGGCGATCATCGCGGGCACGGGCCCGCCGCCCAGCACAAAGATCAGAACCAGGGCGATGACGATCTCTGGCATCGCACGCATGATATCCATGATGCGGCGAAACAGCGGGATCAGGCGGGGCCAGCGGGCCAGGCCGCGAGTGGCCAGCAGGGACAGGATCATCGCCCCCATCGATCCCAAAAGGGTCGATGCGGCGGCGATGTTGACCGTTTCCACCAGCGCTGGAAAGAAGCGGACCAGATGGCCGGGTAACTGGGTGACTTTCGCGCTGGCTTCGGACAGGACCGAGGCCGGGAAATCGAACACATTGCGCCAGCCATCAACGAAGCTGCCGGCGTTGCGACTGTCGGCCAGCGAAAACCCTGACATCAGAAGCGCCACAAAAACAATCAGGATTAGGCCTGAATAGAGACGCTTTCGCTGCATCAATTCCAGGTAATCATGCCGGAAGTCGGGGGTCTGGAGAGGCTGATTGTTCATGGGGGGCTTTCGAATGAAATTCCGGGCCCCACCATGATGGCGGGACCCGGGGACAGTGCTGAAATCAATTGGATTTCGCGCGGCGTGCTTCGATGATCGACAGGTAAGCGTCATGGGTGATCGGGTCGAACCCCAGCGATTCACCAGCCGAGATGTTATAGGTGCAATCGCGGTCGGTCTCGTACATGCCGTCGATCAGTGCGGTCATCTTGACGCGCACGTCTTCGGGCAGGGAATTGCGCAGTACGACCGGGCCTTCGGGGATCGGCTTGGAGCGCCAGATTTCAACCAGATCGTTCATGTCGATCAGGCCCGCGTCCACAGCTTTGCGCAGGGCGCCGGAGTTGAAACCGTCTTCCCAGTTGCCCTGGCCGTCGGCCCAGGTCACGCCGCCATTCACGTCGCCATTGTTCACCGCAACGATGGTCTGTTCATGACCGCCGGTGAATTTCACTTCGCCGAAATAGTCACCCGAGTCCATGGTCGCGTTGATTTCGCCGGGGATTTCGATTGAGGGGATCAGGTAACCCGAAGTCGAGTTGGGATCGCCAAAGCCAAAGATCTGGCCTTTCATGTCTTCCAGCGAAGTGATGCCGCTGTCGGCGCGCGCAAAGCCGATCGAGTGATAACCATAGGAGCCATCCAGGTTGATCTTGACCAGCACCGGAGTGACGGCTTCGGGATCTTCCAGATAGGTTTTTGCGTAACCCGATGCGCCCAGCCAGGCCATGTCGATCGTGCCGCCCAGCAGGCCCTGGATGACGCCGTTGTAATCGGCGGGGGCGAACAGTTTCACCGGAACGCCCAGGGCGTCTTCGGTGTGGGTCTTCAGGCATTCATGCGAGTTCAGACGGTCCTGGGCGTTTTCGCCACCCAGAATGCCGATGCGGAATTCGGTGATGCCGTCGGCAAAGGCCGGGGCAGTCAGGGCCGTGGTGGCCAGAACGGTCACGGTGGCAGCAAGCAGTTTTTTCATCTGTATGGTCTCCGGTTAAGACGCCCGCCACCACGGCGGTGCGTGATGAAAGTCAGATGGCGTGTTCCAGCGTTTCAATGCTGGTGGAAGTTGCGGCTTCGCTGAAGGTTGCGTCGGCGCCATAGATGTCGCGCGCTACGCCGGTGGTCAGCTGCTCAGGGGTGCCGTCAAACACGATCCGCCCCATGCGCATGCCGATCACCCGGTCACAGTACCTGCGGGCGGTGTCCAGCGTATGCAGGTTGGCGACGACGGTGCGCCCGTCTTCTTCGTGAATGCGGCGCAGGGCGTCCATGACGACCTGGGCGTTCATCGGGTCAAGTGACGCGATGGGTTCGTCTGCCAGGATCATCGCCGGATCTTGCATCAAGGCGCGGGCAATGGCGACGCGCTGTTGCTGGCCACCCGAAAGCGCCTCGGCGCGTTTGGCGGCATGGGCAGCCAGGCCCAGACGGTCCAGAATGTCGATGGCGCGATGCACGTCGGTGGTCGGGTACAGGTTGAACATGGTCGCCAGCGTTGAACGCTGGTTCAATGTGCCATGCAGCACATTCGACACCACATCCATACGCGGCACCAGATTGAACTGTTGAAAGATCATCGCACAGTCACGTTGCCAGGCCCGTTTGTCGCGCCCCTTCAGGGTCGTGATCTCGCGGCCTTCAAAGGTGATGGAGCCGCCGCTGGCATCGCCCAGCCGGTTCAACATGCGCAGCAGCGTGGATTTGCCTGCGCCTGAGGCACCAATGATGCCGATCATGGCAGGGCGGGCCACGTGGATGTTGGCATTGTCCACTGCGGTTGCGTCGCCAAAGCGTTTCGTCAGGTTTGTGATCTTGAGCATGGGGCCCCCTTCGTCGTCAGCGGGGATAGGGAGGATTTGTCACGCTTCAGTGTCAGATCCGTAATGCTTTTGTAACGACCGCGACGTCAAATCGCGCGGCGATGGTCTTGCCTTTTCAAATGCCATGCTCACATGTAGGAGAGAGTTTCCCAAGCGAGGCCCCATGGCTGGTTATCTGTTTCCCGAATTCGACGCCGAGCGCGATATCATGATTGGCGAGGCCGACGCCCGAACCGCGTTGGTGTGGTTTATCGATTTCACCGATCCGCTGACGCGGCGGATGCGCGGCGTGATGCAGCGGTCGGTCAACAGGCTCGGCCCGCAGAACGCGGGGCTGGCGGTCCGGTATCTGCCCGACCCGGCATATGGTGCAAGCGCCGATATCGCCGCGCGTGCCGCCATTGCCGCCCATGCTCAGGGCCGCCATATGGAGATGCACAGGGCGCTGTTCTCCCGCCCGCCGCGCTATAGCGAGGGGCTGGTGATTGCGCTTGCCGAAACGCTGGAATTGGACATGGATCAGTTCCGTATCGATCTGCGATCCGACCAGACCACCCAGCGGTTGGAGGACGACCGGGCCTCGGCGCTGCGCGGTGGGGTCAACCAGACGCCTGCGCTGTTCATCGACAATCGCGAATACGAAGGCGCCTGGGATGAAACCAGCCTGATCGAGGCGATCCAGAAACCGATCGGCGTGCGGCTTCAGCTGGCGACAGCGGAGTTTTTCCGGTGGGCTGCTTCGGCGGGGCTTGTGTTGATCCTGGCCACATTGGCGGCGCTTGCCGTTGCCAATGCGGGTGGGCACGACTGGTACGAACATCTGCGCCTCACGGTCATGGGGCTGACGGCGGGGGGCTGGTCATTCACCTTACCGCTTGAGGCCTGGATCAACGATGCCTTGATGGCGCTGTTCTTTCTGCTGGTCGGGATCGAAATCAAACGCGAGATGGTGGACGGCGAACTGTCCGACATGGCGCGCGCGTCGCTGCCCATCGTGGGGGCAATTGGCGGCATGGTCGTGCCTGCCGCAGTCTATTATGGCATCAACTATGGCACACCCACTGCGCATGGTTGGGGCATTCCCATGGCGACGGATATCGCCTTTACCCTGGGTATCATGGCGCTGCTGGGGGACAAGGTCCCGACGTCATTGAAGATCTTTGTCTCGGCCTTGGCGATTGCCGATGACCTTGGCGCCATTCTGGTCATCGCGATCTTTTATGGTCATGGGTTCCATATGGATGCGTTCATTGCCGCCGTGGTGATTTTCGCGGTCATGATCGCGCTGAACCGCGGGCGGATTTATTCGCGTGTGCCGTATCTGATCCTGATGGTGTTCCTGTGGTATTTCGTGCACGAAAGCGGGCTGCACGCGACATTGGCCGGTGTGCTGACCGCCGCCGCCATTCCGTCGCGCCGATCCGCCAATATCGAAGGCATCGCGGCGCAAACTTCGGCCCTGTTGGAGGCCGAAGCGCGCGATCCCGACAAGCCGGTGGCGCATGGCACATTGGCGCGTTTGCAAACGGCATTGGACCGGCTGCGTGATCCGGGCTTCCACTTGCAGCACGCGTTGGAGAACTGGTCGAATTTCATGATCCTGCCGCTGTTTGCGTTTTTCAACACGGGGATCGTGATCCTTGGGTCGTCTTTTTCGCCCCTCGCACCTGAGGCTCTGGGCGTCATGGCCGGTCTGGTGATCGGCAAGCCGTTGGGCATTTTTCTGACCGTCTTTATCGCCGTGAAGCTGGGCTGGGCTAAGATGTCGAGCGAGATCAGCTGGGCCCAGGTTATCGGGGCCGGGATGCTGGCCGGGGTCGGGTTCACCATGTCGATCTTTATCGGTTCGGCTAGCTTTGAAGGGGCGCAACTGGACAGTGTGAAACTGGCCATCCTGATCGCATCGCTTGTGTCCGCCGTGGTCGGGTCGATCATCCTGACCGTCGCAGCGCGCCGGGCACCGTAATCGGGCCAACCTGCGGGTTGGGCGGGGCTCAGCCCAGGTGGCGTGACATGAACGTGCGATTTCACCGGGTGTCGGGGTCTGGCCGGTATAGACGCCAACATAGGCCGGCATGCGGGCGATCCGGTTCATGCGATCTTCTTCAATCTGCATTGAAGTATACCCGACCGGGGTGAAAATCACGGTCGAAGCGTTGG
>Ga0209121_10001572_pt1 | contig 23918 bp, 19 predicted proteins | sample Cruoilmetagenom3_FD_187292 | JGI IMG/M metagenome (GOLD analysis project Ga0209121, IMG submission 187292) | Oil polluted marine microbial communities from Coal Oil Point, Santa Barbara, California, USA - Sample 3 (SPAdes) (version 2) | ecosystem: Environmental > Aquatic > Marine > Oil seeps ... | reverse complement strand
AATCACCGCCTTAAAAAGAAATAAAGAAAACGACAAATGGTTCAAGGAAAAAGAATTTGATTTTAAGCTGGCGGCTTAATTCTACCTGCACAGGTCGAAAAAATTAAGCGGGTATGCACTTAGCTCAACTAAAAATGGCTAACACTTTGAAATATAAGCGCTTTTTTAGAACACCAGAACCGCACGTAAATACCACTAAAAACGTTTTAAATTCAGCAGGTTGCTCTCTTTGATGGTTGAGCTAAGTGCATACCCACTAAAAATTATTCTCTGATTACGCTGAAAAAAGTCCTTTTTGAGCCGCCGTCCCGAAATACCTATATAGGTTACGAATGCGTATCGCATATATTACGAATAAGTTTTCGTTATGTCTTTAGTTTGGCGGAGACTTTTTGCAGTGTAATTATTCTCTGCGTTTCCAATCGTAGTTTTTCTTTATTATTTTTGCAGGTACTCCGCCTATCATGGAATAATCGCAACTTATTTTCTTTGTTACTACGCTGCCGAGGCCTACTAAAATATTGTTAGTAATTCCACTCCCTGGGGAAAATCTAACTGCGCTTCCAATATAGCATTGATCACCAATATAGATATCCCTATCAGTTGAAAGTGGAGTATGGGTAGAAGGATCGTGCGTCCAAAATTGTGATCCATATCCTGCGATCCAAGAACCTTGACCAAGTGTAAATGAACCAGCAATATCAAAATAATGATTGTCGGTAATTCTTGTATTTTCTCTAAGTTCTATCGATCGTTTATAATCCGCATATCGGAACATATCCTCCATTGTCCAATCGCCACAACGAAACTTATTATTTGAACCGATGTTTGAATTTTTCTTTATTATTACTGACATTGGCCCGATAAACTTATTGAACCTTCCAATGCTGCAGTGAAATAAATCGGCTTGTCTTACCTGGATAATGGTTCCGAAACCAATTTTAGTCTTTACTATTTTGTATCCAAAAGCAGCTCTGTACGCGAAAGTTCTTAATGTACTAGTAGGAATAATACTTATCAGCTTTGCTATAATTTGTTTTTTTCTTTTCATGTTTTCGGTCTGGCTATCCCTCTGTTTCGATTCATCTAAATAAAGCACCTTAACCACATCCCAGCAATTTCTCATATGATGCCACCATAGTCTGAAGAGAAAAATTTGCCCTTACGGTTTTAAGTGCTTCTTCACCCATCCTCTTACAGAGACCGTCCTCCATTAATTTTATAAAACTGCTTGCCAATGAAGCCGTATCCCCTTTCTCAAAAAGGAAGCCGTTTTTCCCATGGGTGATTTGCTCTGATGCACCGCCTACATTAGTCATGATTACCGGCTTACACATGGCCATGCACTCAAGCACCGCAATGGAGAAGATTTCAACAAGTGAGGCCAAGACCATACAGTCACAGATGCCGATAAAGGGGCGCACATCAGACTGAAAACCAGCCAACACAATGTCATCTTTCAAGGCATGTTCACTAAGGTAGCCTTCTATGAATTGACGCTCCGGACCATCTCCTATAATAAGGCCCTTGACGGGCGCTCCTTTTTTTCGTGCTGCTATGATGGCGTCGATGAAGTCCTTGTGTTTTTTTTCAGGCCGCAGGACCGCACATATGCCGGCAACGAAATCCGTTGTCGAAAAGCCCAGTTTCTCCCTCAGTTCCCCCTTTTCTTTCGGAGAAAGCTTGTCGGTAAACCGTGACACGTCAATGCCATTATAAATATAAGTAGAGCGGGATCGTTGGATGGAGAATTTCTCCACCCAATAATTCAACTGCTTTTTGCACACAAAAACAACGACGTCAGAATAATTCAACAGACGGCGATACAATTCGTTTCTGATAAACTCCCAAATCCCCGATTTGAAAATTGGGCGGTGGATGGCGACGGCCAGCTTGAAGTTATGCGCAAAACGCTTCCTGCACAAAAACGCATACAATAAGGCATATTCGGTAGCACAAAATACCGTATCAATTTCATGGTGAACGATAAGATTACGTAGGCGGTTTAGGACAGAGAAATCAAATTTCCCAGATCTCTCCAGGCACTCAAGGCACAGAAGTTTGCTTCTATCCACTTGAAACAAGAGGTCCTCTTTGGGATTTAGATAGGCCAGGCCAACCCCAAAAAGATTTCTATCAAAGTTGTTTATAAGATCAATACTCTGCCTCTCAGCGCCTCCGCAGGCGATAGAGTTCAAAAGAAACAGTATGTTTTTCGTGCAGTTACTCATTGCCCCATGCAGCACCTCATGAAATTAGTTTGTATTGGCTGATAAGAATTTTAGCTGGTAAAATAAATTACTTATTGTCTGGGCCTGTTTTTTATAATTAAAAAATTCATATACCACCTTTTTGCCATTTATTCCTACTTGTTGAGCAATATCCGGATTGTCTATGACAAACCTCATTTTTTCAGCAAATGCCTCGGCGCTGTCCGGTTCTGAGATAAAGGCGTTTTCTCCATCCTTAAGATATTTTGGTATATCTCCCACCTTTGTGACTATAGCTGGATTTCCTGTAGCAAGATATTCTCCGAGCTTTGTGGGGAAACCGCCGGTTGCCTGTAAGGACGAAGGTCTTGCCAAAGCCAGAATTTGTGCCTGCATTATGATTTTGGGGACTTCAAAGTTGTCAACTCGACCAGTGAAAACAATTTTGTCCGACGATTCTGAGCGCGCGGCCAGGTTTTTTAATTTTGTCATATCGGCTTCAGGCGCATCCCCTATCAGATACAAATAATAATCACTGTAATCTTTGCTTATGAGGTCAAAGGCGCGGATCAGGATGTCAACTCCGTCTTTATTTCCTCCCATGGCACCCGCATATGCAATATATTTTTTTTCCGCGTCCGGATAGTTTTTTTCAAACCGGCTGTAATCAACCGTCATCGGGACATGGACTAATATGCTTTTCTTGTGAGTCAGTTTTTTGAAGTATTCCATCAGGGGATGTGTCATGATGATCATGCCATCAAACAGCTTATAGACTGTATTGACATATAAATTGGAATACAATCTTCCAAGCATGTTTTTCCTGTATTTTGCCAAGGGGTTAATTGCAAATGGGAATTCACTTATTTCGTAAACAAGGGGAATGCCCAGAAAAACAGTTAAAAGTTTGTAGGCTAAAATGTCTTTGACATCATGGTAGTTCATAATGACGCCGTCAATGCCTCTTAGCTTTCTATATTTCAAAATCAATCTGATAGAGTTTTTAAGCCCGGTGAAAAGTAAAAACATCTTTTTAAGTTTTTCTTTCCCATGAGGAGGCCAGACGGTAGTACCTGCCGTATATTCATATTGAATGCAATTGTATGTTCCTTTGGTCTTTTTGTTTAAAATCTGTCGCCCCACTTGCTCGGTAGGCTTTACGCAGTGAACGGTTACCGAGTGGCCCAATTCAACCATTCCTTTCGCGTAGGAAGTGATGCGGTTCGTATTGGCCATTCCCTTGGGAAAAGGCTCGATTGTTGCAATAAGAATGTTTAATTTTTTTTTATTGTCCCGTCCCACAAATATTCTCCAGGTATGTATTAGAGCATTGCTCTACCGCTGTTCTTCCTCAATATTAAGCGCGCTGCTCATTCCAGGTGGAAAATCTGCGAGTTCTTCGATACGTTCCCAATTATCTCGAAACCATTCAATGTTCTTCATGAATCCTTCTTCAAAATCCACTAAAGGTTGGTAGTCTATTAGCTTTTTGGCCTTTTCTATTGAAGCAAGCAACCTGGGTTTCGTGTCCCATTTTCTTCGTGGCCTGAAATTGATGGGTCTGCTACTCCCGGCAGCATCATTTACCATGTTTGCAAGATTCAAGATGCTGACTTCCTTGCCGGATGCCAGATTAAAGTTTTCTCCAACTGCGTCAGGAAAATATCCAGATTTTATAAGGCCCTGGACAAGGTCTAAGACATAGGTAAAATCTCTGGTTTCCTCACCTGTACCTGTAATAGGTAAGGACTGCCCTTTCATTGCCCAGTAAAGAAAGTTAGGAATCACATTGCGATATTGCCCTGGAACCTCACCTGGGCCGTAAGAATTGAAAAAGCGGCAATTTACAATATTCATGTCGTAATGATGGGCATAAAAGTTACAGTACATTTCGCCGGTCATTTTGTTGATCTGGTAAGGTGTCGTAAGATGCATGGAGATAAAATCCTCGCTTAACGGAAGCTTAGGGTAAGATCCATAAATTGCGCATCCACTTGAAGCATATACAAATCTTTCAACTCTGGATAGCCGTGAATATTCCAACAATTTGATAAGCCCGGTTATATCAACTTCCGCCGAATTTTCAGGATAATCAACAGAGTTCTGATTGGCAAAGAAGGCGGCCAGGTGATAGATTAGGCTTATGTTTTCCTTAAAAACTCTTTTTAGGTCTATGTCGCTTCTCACATCTCCTTCAACAAAAAGGATATTATCCAGAGGCGTAACATTCCAAGGGTCCCTTTTCTTGATGGATGACAAATTATCCAGGATGACGACCTTTCCGCGCGGTCCCACCAGTTTGGAAAGGGCAATGATAAGATTGCTGCCTATGGCGCCCGCCCCCCCGGTCACCAGAATGTTTCTGGCCTTAAAATATTCAGACAGTTCACCGGGAAGATTGATTTCGGCCATATAGTCGGAAACCCATTTTATCCGTTTTTCGTATATGTTCATGACTTATCCTCCGTGTAATTAATATGTGGAAAATTTCAGGGATGATTCAGGATAAATTATAGATTAATTTCAAAATCTTGGCGCTTGCAGTCCCATCTCCGTATGGATTTACAGCTTTTGAAATTGACCTGTAAAGGGATTTGTTTGTCAAGAGCTCACTTGTTTTTTCAATAAGTTGCAAGGGGTCTGTTCCAACCAACATGGCTGTTCCAGCTTCTACGCCTTCCGGTCTTTCCGTTGTGTCGCGCATAACCAGCACGGGCTTTCCCAGAAACGGAGCTTCCTCCTGGACCCCACCTGAATCAGTTAAGATCAGGTAGCTTTTATTCATAAGAAATACAAAGGACTCATAATCAAGCGGTGGTATCAAAAAAACATTTTCAACGCTGCCAAGAATTGAATAGACGGGTTTCTGGACGTTGGGATTCAGGTGCACCGGATAGACTATCTGAATTTCAGAGTTTTGTTCCGCAATTGTGGCCAATGCCATGCAGATTCCCTCAAATTTTTCTCCGAAGTTTTCCCGCCGGTGGCCGGTTATCAGTATCGTCCTTTTTTGACCGGAAAAGGAAATATTGAATTTATCTTTAAAGTAGGAATGCCATATTTTTGAGACAGATGGATCTCTGTGTTTTTCCACTACCAATTTAAGGGCATCTATCACCGTATTACCTGTCACGAACACAGTGGATGCAGGTAACCCCTCCTTTATAAGGTTATCTTTTGACTTTGTTGTCGGGGCAAAGTGGTAATCAGCTATAGATGTCGTAAGCCGGCGGTTTATCTCTTCCGGATACGGGCTGTACTTGTTGTTGGTCCTCAACCCTGCTTCAATGTGCGCAACAGGTATCTGATGATAAAATGCCGTCAGAGCTGCGCTAAATGTTGTGGTCGTGTCTCCCTGTACCATAACCATGTCAGGTCTGGCTTCCTGCATCACTTCCGGCAACTCAAGAAGTATTTTTGCTGTTAAGGAAGGCAGGGTCTGATGAGGCATCATAATGTCCAAATCGTAGTGGGGGGTGATTTGAAATAGATTCAGCACCTGATCAAGCATTTCCCTGTGCTGCGCTGTAACGCAGATAAGGTTTTCACATTGCCGGCTCGCCTCGATTTGTTTTATGACTGGCGCCATCTTGATTGCCTCCGGCCTAGTGCCAAAAACAGTCATGATTTTATGAATCTTGTTTTCCATATTTATTTAAATCTGAACCGCTTGCAAAGTTATGGATTTTCTTCAAGGGCAAGGCCCGAGGAGGCAAGAAAGCGGAGCGTACTTTTGGGTACGTGAGCATTTTTTGCCGACGAGAACGCAGCCGTTGGATAAAAGACTTATTTTTGCAAGTGGTTCAACCTGTAATACCACTGCATCCATTCAACTGTACGAGCTATGCCTTCCTCAGGAGGAACCTTTGGATCATGATCCAAATCTTTAATGGCCTTGGAAAAATCAATGGTCTTTATTATTGTAGTAAATGGTTCCGCTTCTTTGTAGGTAACTATGGATTCACTTGCTCCTGTAGCTTTAAGGATCAGATCGGAGTATTCCTTAATGTCCATTTCCCATTCAGTTCTTCCGCCTACATTGTAGACTTCGCCAGGCTTAAAATTGTCAACAATATTTGCAAATGTTCGACAGGTATCTTCAACGTAGTCTATTATTCTTTTATGTCCTTTATATACTGTGTATGGTTTGTTGTGTAATGAGTGATAAATAAACTTAGGGATAAAACCCCTGTAGGGAGTATATTCTTCGTGAGGACCATAGCAGTTGACTGGGCGGACTCTCACTGTTTCGGTCCCGAACATAGTTGCTGAATTCAGACACATCAGTTCTCCCGCCCATTTGGAAATAGCGTAGTCGTTCATCTGATAGGTATCTTTTATCTTATTTTCCTGCATTACATCTTCGGTCATTCTCCCGTCATAGTCTCCATAGACTTCCGCAGAGGAAAAAGATATCATCCGAAAACCATATTCTTCCTGCAGTCTTAACAGGTGTTTTAAACCGATTACGTTGCTTTGCCAGAGATTTTCATAGTACGCCTCTCCATTCCACCTGCCATACTCAGCCGCAAGATGATATACATAATCAAATAGTCCAAATTCACTAAACACATCTACGATCTGCCGGTACTTGCCGATATCACACCTGACATAATCATCCCTGTCCGTATTGTACAAATCACAGGCAATCACTTTGTGTCCCCGGGACCTAAGTTCATTGCATAGATTAGTACCAATAAAACCGGCACCGCCGGTTGCCAAAATTTTCATTTATCTATCCTCCCAATATGATTTTACTTTTTTCCCAATAAAGACAATGACAACAATTTCATCAATTCAGACAGGATTCACTCCAGATTATGCAATTGCCGAGATTGCCAAAGATTCAAGGCGGAAGGCATGAATACGTACTTGCGTACTTCAACTGCTTGACAACGCAGAAGATTTAGCGATATCGGCAATCTCTTGTAGCTTTAAATGTTGGGAAATCTTTTTCAAAAATCTTTCACTCATTTGGTGCTAAAATTCACATCACATTTATTGGTACAACATATTAAATATAATGATTAATAATTATTTTCCCAACATTTGAAGTGCATAATTTGGGTTCACATGTCATCTCTTACATATTTCGACTTATGATCATGAATTCTTAAAAAACATAGAATGGCTTCGCGAAATATCTCCCAAAGCTACCAAGATGTTTAAATGTAAAAGACTTATTACTGATATGAAACGCGAAGAAGGTATCTTTATGTTACAATTGCCTCATACGCTGAAAGAAGCTGTTTGACAACGGTTTCCGGATCATGCCTCCGGATAGCCTCTTTCCTTGCAGCCGCACCAAGGTCCATGGCCAGATTGTCCGATTCAAAGATTTCCCTTATTCGATGGGCAAGGACAGCGGCGTCACCCGGAGGAAATAGAAGTCCGGTTTTTCCTTCCTCGACCAGGCTCGGAATGCCGCCAGCGTAGCCAGCAACGCAAGGCATACCCATAAGCTGGGCCTCGCACAGGCTGTTGGGGCTGTTTTCCATGAGGGAGGCGATGCAGAATACGTGATAGCCGGAAAGCGCCTCTGACATTTCCATGGCATTGAGGTATCCAAGGAATTCGATATTCTCATTCAATCCCATACTCTGTATTTTTTTAGCGACCAGCCTGTGGTATCCCTCAAAGTTGTAAACTGTCCCTCCCAAACGCAGATTAATAGGCGGAAAATCTTGTTTCAGGATGGCAACTGCTTTAAAAATGGTTTCTACGTTCTTAAGTGGGCTCCCAAAATTTGTAAATATTATTGAGTATCGTTTTATCTTCCCGATAGACCAGGATTGGGAGCTAAATTCCGGTCTGAGCAGTTCCCCGACTTGAAAGTATCCGGCCTTCGGATTTAAAGCCTTCGTATGTGCTTTGTCCCAATCTGTTCTGCCTATAAAATTTTTTCCTGACATTATAATGTCGAGTTCACGCATTGCAGCCTTGCGGTATCGGACGTAGTCAAATAACCAGCCCCTGCCATGCAGCAGCGCGCGAAACGTCTGCATACGCAAGCGTTCTCCTCTGGACAAATTTCCCCAAAATTTATGCACGTACTCACTCAGTAGTCCCTGAAGAGATATTATTAATGGAACATCGATATTTTTTTCTTTCGTTAGAAGTCCATAAAACCGTTCTGTTCCATGAACATGAATGATATCAGGGGCCCATGTCTTAGTGATCTCTTGGCAACGCTTGAAGTCTTTTTGGCAAAAGCTCAGGTAGGAAAGGCGATTCGGCTGCCCAGCAACAAAATAATCTATGCCCTTATCGCAAAAATGAGTATCTTTTAGGCCTGGATGGGCCGTTGCGACTGCTAATTGGATATTGCTTTCCATTTTCAGGGCCTCAAGCAGGACGCTCATCCAATGTCCCCCACCGGTAGCAGTTCGGCCAAAATGCCTGTAAACCGCAGGCATTAAGGTATTAGTAAACCAGAGAACTCTCATTAATTCCTTACACCGTGAAATTTTAGAAAATTCAGCAGTCTGAGGTTATTAACTCACCATAACATATTGATTGCTGATAGATATCAATCCAGATTATTCCAAATTATTCACTTCTCTCTCTGAAAATACCAAGATGCGGTTATCGTGAGTTTGCCAAGTCTGTTTTTGGACATTTGAATGGTCAGCCCACTTGAAATAATGAACTTGAGCTCAGAAAAGGCTCCCAACCGGTTATGTTGGCAAACTGCGGGTTTCCAGGGATCTTATTCAGGTCCGCAGGAGTGACTTCTTCAGCGCCCTTGGTAGGAAACTATATTGCACATATAGCATTTGGCGTTGCATCTATATGTGACCGCTAAAAGAGCCTCAGACGGATATTTCTTATTATCTGCTTTTTCCATGTTTGTTCCTCATACAACTCGTCCTCAAACACACAGGACGGGGGCCGGATAAGAGAATGAACGCTGATAACTTCGCGAACCCGCTCCTTCACACGCAGAGTCCATAGAAACCGTAAAAAAATGGACACAAAGGCCTTCTGAGCAGCCCTTAACGTGCTGATACGACTACGGTTTAGAATTGCTACACTGTTCCCTTTGCGTTATTTCAAGCAGCAACTTTTCCAGCTTTCGTGAAAAATTCGGCCATGAAAGTTCTTCTGCCCTCTTACGAGCCCTCAGGGACATTTGATCTTCCTTACCACGATTTTTATATAAGAATAACAACTTGTTGATATATGAGTCGAGTTCACCTGGCGGCACAAGAAATCCTTCCCGGCCAGTCAAATAATCTTTTGTCCCCGGCAACTCTGTAGTAATTACCGGCAGACCACAAGCAAGGGCTTCCAGGATGACATTATTGGCCGTTGCATCCAGCAGAGGCATGAAGAGGATATCGGACTTCTGATACAATTTCAGTAAAACATCATCGCTGATGTCCTTGTGTACGTAAACATTTTTCAGATCTGAAGGCGGATTGACCTTAGAAGATACTATGTGAAATTCAATGGTTGAATAGTCCTTCAGACTTTCGGCAGCTTTTATGACAGTGTCATAGTCTCTCAACCAGTAGCCAACACTGAGGCACCTGAATTTTTCATTATCTTTATTTGATATATCGGGTCGAAAAAAATCGACGTCGATCCCATGCAATACAGTGGTAATATTTTTCTTTGGCAAATACCGGCTCAGATCATCAGCCTGAATCTCTGAAAAAACAATTGCGCTATCCAGCTTTCTAAGGGCATCCATATCTATCCACGTATGAAGTTTATTATCCGGTGGCTGATGGTACATTGCAATTACTCTTGGCCGATTTACGAAATTACTAAATATAGAGATCCAGCCAGGCAGAAAATTAAGAGAATGTTCACCGTCCAAATAGAATAGAATATCATACCTGTGTCTGAAAAAATCGCACAAACCGTGTAACTCAGCTAAAAAATCATTAACATGGTATCGTGCTGGCCCTCCTCTTCTGAGGAAATCAGATATCTTCCTCTTCAAAAACCGAATTGGACGTGTTTTGTTTTGATTAGGCAAAACAACATGTTCTGTAATCTGAAACAATTCCTTGTCCATGTATTTTATAAACTGATTAATGCCAGAATGTTGACTCCAGTGGGACTGATATCTCCTGATCAGAAATATTTTCAACGGATTTTTCATAAAAATAACATTTCGTTCAGCACTCTTTGAAAGACAAACAGTAGAAGTAGCCGCAGAATGAATGTAATTAGTGCCGTGTCTCATAAGTCCTGTCCCTTATTCTGGCAATTTATTGTTATTGAAATATTAGCTGATTTTTTACCCACTTTTGACATGAAACCTATTGACATTATTGATATATTTAAATCTAAGTGGATTAAATGTTAATGAAGATTTTCGTCATTTAATACTGCCAATAATAGATACAAAATTTATGAGACAAAGCACTATCCCCTGACTTCAGGGTTGAACAGCATTCCTTCTTTTTTTTTGAAAAAGAGCCTGTAATAGAGACAATAAAGTATCGCAGTTAAATATTTCTGCTTTCTCTTATACAGGCTGTATTTCATTTTGTAATATCTCGTCTTTACCAGATCTGTTTGGGCCGAATCTACTTTATTATGTTTCATCCATTTAACAAGATATTCATATGCCAAAAAACTCGTTTCCCTGAAATTCGTATGAGGATTTGTTATTCTATTTTGTAGATGCAATCGGCGTAATGAGACCGGCTTCTCAATTTCACCAGGGCACAATTTGCATATTGCCGCCAACTTTACAAAAAAAACCATGTCCTGATGAAGTCGCAAGGCAGGGAACATTCCTACCTTTAATAAGGCCTCTTTTTTACCAACAAATCCATCAAGATGCATGTAGCCATATTTACCTGATATCATATAATAAAAGAGTTTGTCCGGCACTACTGATGTGGTTATAGTCGCAAGTTCATTTGAATGGGTGGCAAAATACCTACTCCTTGCCTCTTCATTTTCAAATTCACTACCTACAGCCTCATATACTCCGTCTATGGAAGAATTCTGTGACAGTATCTTCCCAGCTTTTGCAAAGCGGTTTGGCAGATAAAAATCATCGGCATCGAGAAATGCTATGTAATCATATTGGGCTTTTTTTATGCCCAAGTTCCGACTGATTCCTGCTCCGTGGTTTTTCCCGTCCTCATGCCTGTATAATTTTACCTTGTCATAACGTCTTGCCAGTGCCCCGCAAACCTCCAGTGCGTTGTCTGGGGACTGGTCTTCTACAAGAACAACCTCACCACACTCTTTCTGTTGTAGAGCAGACTCCACGGCACTTTTTACGTATTTTTCTGCATTATAGACGGGGATAACGACTGAGATTAACATAACCTACTGTAAAAACTGTTTTTTATTAACCAAGTCCACACAAAAAGCAGGCCCAACAAATTTACACACCAAGAGGATAAAAAATAGTTCACATGAACATCAAATAAAATATAGTGCGTCTATATTATAATGAATCGCCATAATCCCAGCAGGACAAGTCCCGGTTAATCAGTTTTTCCAGATATTTCTTTTTGGAAATGTAACTGGACCGGAGAAACTTAATATCTTCCTTGCCGAAGGCAGAAAGGTTCAAGAAACTTAAAAACCCGGCCAACCTGTTTTTATTCTTTTCGCTAAATAATCTCATAACATGTGCTGCATAGTGCTCAAGAATTATTCTATTCCAACTCCAACTTTTATGCACAGGCTTTTCCACATCATCGAGCTTTAAACCAGTATCCAGATTTAAGAACCTAAATACCTTTTTAAGAGTATCTTCCGGATGCTTAACTATATCTTCCTCAAAAACGAGAATGAGCATCTTCTCCTTCGGGACATACTCTCTCCACAATTTCAAATATCGTCCATAATGTCCGCATTCAATTATGCGTATTTTAGGATAGCGTAAAGCCGTCTCCTTCAGCCCTAAAAATGGAGAAATGTTACCCTTTCTCATCCAATGTTTATACGCCGAAACCGCTCTCCATACGGGATCTCTAAGCAAGACAATTATCTTTATGTCTGGAAGTTCACGAGTTATTAATTCAGGTATAGTTGGCAAAGAGGTGTCCACTTCCAGCTGATCTGATTTATTATACCAATACGGTATCCTGTCATACAAATATGTCGTTGACGCCTCTCCTGTGATTTTATCAGGATTCAAATCAGAAAAGTGATTGTAATACCAGTCTGCACCCCTTTGATAATTTTCAACACCACCAAAGAAATGAATTTCTTTTTCTTTTGGCAGACTGATTCCTGAGTGAAGGTTCAATTTTTCCCAAAGCCAGGTGGTACCGGCTTTTTGAGCTCCAATTATTAAGAAGTCAGGTTTGTTGAAACCTTGAGATTTCATATCTTAACAGTGAATCTTTAAATAATTTTTTGAATCCAGCAAAGGAATAACCAACTTTTATTGTTAAATAAATGTCACTGAATGACATCAAAGCCATCTATTTCTATGGCGTATCCTGAAGACTTGGGGTTCTTGGTGCCTGTAACTACTATTTGAATGGTATGAGTACCTTTCTCTAACTTATCAACCGAAAAGGATTTCACTATAACACCTCGGGATGGAGCAAACTGGTCTACAAGCCCCATAAATTTGTTATCAACATATACCTTGCCGATCCCCTGATTAGCTGAATTCGTTCCAATCCAGGTGACCCCTGTGCCCACAAACGGCAAAAGGATTTTACTATTAACCGTATCTGAGCGTGTTAATGTAGAGCAACTGTAATTAGCATCACGAACTACCTCCCATTTTCCCTGACGCTGGATATAATCATTAAAATAGTCTTCGTACCTTACAGATCTGGGGATCAGAACCCAAGTATTTCCTCCATCTTTGGAGCAAAACAATTCCTCGCCACCAGCGTAAATGGTGTTGTCGGTTGCATAGGTCGGTGAAAACATAAGGACGTTTAAACAATAGTTGTCTTTAATCAAGGTAGAACCAACCTCTACAAAAGTAGAACATCCATCACATGATTTAAATAGACCTTTACCTTGTATACTGATTAATGCCGTTTTGTCTTCTTGATAATTCGGGGATATGGCAACAGCTCTAACGTAGCACTGCTCTCCTAAAACAGGACACACGACTCTCTCCCAACTATCCCCACCATTCACGGTTTTATAAAGACCTGTAGTAGTCCCCAGAAAAACCGTCCTGTCTGATTTGTAATCAGGTGAAACAGCTAAATAAAGATTATAAGGTGTCCTATGAGATTGAATTGCTGTCATATCAAGGCCTTTGTTGACTTGTCGCCACTTTCTGCCTCCATCAATTGTTTTATATATCCCTTCAAATCGAACGCTGGCATATAAGGTCTTATCGTTAGAAAAATTAGGCGATATATCCAGTGAAGTTATCCAACCACTCTCTGGACTGAAAACATTCGACCACGTATGCCCGCCATCCCCTGAATAAATAACGCCACCATATCTCGTGCCAACATATATGGTGTTATCAAACTGGAAGTCAGGGAAAATTACCAGCTTCCACGGATAATAGGAAGCCCGTTGTTGCCGGTTCTTGCCTATTACAGAATTAAATAATTTCGCAAAGATACTGGAAAGCTTTTTCTTTTTTTCTTGAACTGGGAACTCGTGACAAAAATTACCAGCATCATTTGATATACAAAGATATCTATTAAACCATGAAAACATAGTGGTGTCTGAATCAAATTCCGGTGAAAACTTGATCCCCCAGGGATGGTTGGAACGCAGACCGCGATTACATACCTCCCAGGAATCCCTTCTTTGCCGGCCTTTTATATAGTTTCCTCCAAAGGCGGTAGCAATCGCGATTAAATTATTATTTTCATTTACAGACCTGATATCCAAACCGATAATTTCCTTTGCCGGCAAAGTTTCAAGCTGTATCCATTCAGTCCCTCCATTTTTAGATTTGAATAATCCGTCAAATCCAGCAAGGAAAAGGGTTTTATCCGTTCGAAAACTTTTTGATATCTGAATGTCACTAAAGTGAGGACATCTAAATCTTGGCTCATCTGCCTGGGAATCTGTAGTAATACCTGTACTATATTTTTTCCAAGTTTTCCCTTTATCGCTTGAGATATAAATAGCCTCATACCAAGTACAGGCGAATATAGTCGAATCCTTTGTATAATCTGGTGAAAAGGCAACAGAAGTTATATGTTTGTCCGTTATGTTTGTATTTAATGGTTTCCATGTGTCCCCTCCATCAACAGTTGAAAAAATTCCCTTTTTCTCGGTTCCTAACAACCAGATACTGTCACGGGAGGCCTCAGGCGGTATTGAGATGCAAGTAATGGCACCGGCATCTGGAATACTTGCAAGTACCTGCCATGTCTCACCTCCGTTAGTAGATACGTGTAGATTACCAGCCTTATCACCAAGGAGAACTTTTGGCCTTTCAGAACCATATAAAAAGGTAATAGCGTTAACTTTTATGGTGTCGCTCAATACCTGAGTCCAGTATTCTCCTCCATTTTTTGACCTAAATAACCCACCAGTAGTACCGCCTGCCAAAACGATTTTGTCCAGGTGAAATTCAGGAGAAACGGCCAAAGTGTCTAAATTGGTTTTGTTAAGCCCCTTATTAATCCTGAACCAGGAATCTCCCCCATCCTCAGATTTGAATATTCCATCACCTTTCGAATATACAAAGACAGTATTGTCGGTTTTAAATGAAGGTGAGACATAAATTCGCACGAAAGCATATATATTGTCTAAGCCATTTACAATCTGCTTGAAAGAATAGCCTCTATTCTTTGATCGTTTTAAAACACCATTTACAACGGCAAAAATTGTTCCATCCTTTTCATGATTTGGTGATATCGCTATTGAATTTATGATATCATGTGGGCTATGCGCTAGAGAAACGTTGACACCAAAAACGTTAAACAACATGTATACAAAGAAGGTAACAACCAAGAATTTTCTTGCTATTAGCGAATTGCTCATATACCTATTTCCTCCTCCTATGAGACTATATTGGCTTTATATTCACCCATATAATCTTTCTCATTAACTCAACAAAGCATGGTAAATTTGAACCAATTTGTCATTCAATTTATCAATATCATAATAGTTCTCAACATGCTTCCTGCCTGATTGTCCCATTTCTGACCACTTTTCCGGATGTTTTAGCAATGTTTTCAGTTTTGCTGCCATATCTTCAGTATTTTCAGACCGGGCGATAAATCCAGCCTCTCCGTCCACGACTACCTGATCCACACTCCCGACGTCTGTGGCCACCACTGGCAGAAAAGCGGCTTGAGCTTCCATAAGGCATACAGGAAGTGCTTCAGCTACACTTGGCAAAAGAAATATGTGACTCTGCATCAAGGTATTGACGACATCATCCTGGTTAAGGGAACCCAAAAAAATTACTGTTTTCCCGAGCTGTAATTTTTCAACTAAGGTAGTTAATTCGTCTTTGAGCGGCCCTTCTCCAACAAGGAAGTATTTAATCTTTAGTTCTGGCGCTTGTTGCAGCACTTCATGAATAGCAAGAATTCCATAGTGCAACCCCTTTTCTTCTACCAGACGTGCTACAGTCGCTATTTTTATGGGTGATCCAGGAGTTAAGGTTTTATGTGGGTTCTGGTCAGGAAATCTACCAATATCTATTCCTACAGGCAGATTGACTATTTTTTCTTTGTCCAGGCCGAATTTCACTAAGTTTGAATAATTGTAATCCGAAATAGCAATAAAACAGTCACCGCGCTCAAATAGATTCCTATAAATTTGCCCCCCTTTTTCTAAACCCATTCTAATATCATACCCATGAAAGGTAGTTACAAGTTTTGCTTTTACTCCAAGTTCCTTAAGTATTGCTCCCCAATTTCCGTTTGGACCAAAATGACAGTGAATAATATCAAGATCTCTCATAAAAGGAGCGGATTTATAAAGGAGCTTGAGTGACAGAGCCAATCTTTTATATTTAAATATATTCAGTGAACGCAATAATGTTGCGGGACATTTTTTTTTAGTTGTTGCAAGTAATCCAGGCAATCCAAACAAACGTTGAGAAAATTTGGAGGGAACCTCAATGTAGTAGGTGTGGTCCAACAAGTTATATTTCTTTACGTCATTGTGAACCGTTTTTTCATTGGAATGACGGTTGGCAAATATCTCAACAGAATGCCCTCTATCTAACAGTCCGGTGATCTGATTCAAAATGAATGTTTCCGACAGTTTTGGAAATTCAGATGTTATGAACGCTATTTTCATAACCCGTTATGATGATTCATGGAAAATGGAGAGAGAGGCTCAGCAGCAGGCTAAAACAATATTTCCTGAGGCCTTTTGGGGTTTATTCTGGCTTGAAATAGTATAGATAATGTTTCAAAAGGAGAAAGGCGGTCAATTACAATTTCGTTATCTTGGTTTGGTTTGAGCTTCACACCGCTTTTAGTAACCAGATCACATCGTTGGTCCTGTGGCACTAAAAGAGTTACTCCTTCTACCGGAAACGGATTGTTATTTATCACTTTCAGCCAATGTTCATTATAAGAAAGAAAAACCTGATTCATTACTTCATATCGATCAAGAATCTGCCCTGCAGGAACAAACCACCCATCTTTGGACACCAGATATTCCAGGCGATTCGATATAGCAGATCTCATCTCTTTAGTATTAGGATCGAGCCATTTTTGCGCCAAGTGAGTATACACCAATTAACAGGATGCTGGAAAACTCCCTCTCCCTCCGGGAGAGAGTTGGAGTTAGGGTCAACCCCTCTCATCATAGCCTTCTACCCCAAGGGAGAAGGAATGTTATCTTTTTTAGCAGCCTGTTAATATAGTTTTTTGCTCGCATGATTCTTGACCACAGATAAATCGAGAATAAATACTTTGTCAACGGTTCTGAATAATTGAATTTTCTGTAAACCATCAAATATGTTTTTAATTTTTCGAAAGGAGATTTAATAGCTCTGGCCCTATTATAATTAATTCGACACAGAAAGCGTTGGCCTTCCATCCTTATCAGATCTTTTTTCTCGTCCACTACTTCACACATGATATTCAGAAGGGCAAGATAATCTTCACACCAGTCTTTTACCTTGGCAGCAAACGTCAGCTCACCCGGATGTTTGCGGAAACTTGCCTTTACATCTTCCACATCTACTCTTCCATAATTTGAGGCCAACTTTACTATTGCTGTTCCATCCTGAACAAGCTGACGTTTGGATTGAAATCCTCCGATTGCCCTCAACCGTTCCGTATTGTATAATGTGCTGCACAAATACCAGGATGTCTTCTCTTGAAACCATCCTCTGAAAAAATCTTCGGTTGAAAGTCCTACTACGCTATTTCTTAACTCATTGAGCACATTACCATTGGAATCAATTACCCTTGTTCCAGTACGTATTATACCGTAATCAGTACTATCTCCGGCTGCTTTCATACAGATTTCCACAAAATCAGGATCTATCAGATCGTCATCATGTAGAAGTAAAAAATAGGCGCCTCTTGCTTGTTTTAGGCAGTAATTGAAGTTATTAGCTGGTCCAATATTCTTCTCATGCCTGATATATCTCAATCGACTGTCCGAAATACTCCGTATTAGAGCACCTGTGCTATCAGTCGAGCAATTATCGGAGACTATGACCTCGACATTTTCATGCGTTTGATTAAGGGCGCTGGCGAGGCATTCCCTCAAATAACCGTCTGCCCGGTTATATGTCGGAATGCCAATGGACACCAAAGGCTTTTTAGCCTCTTGCAAGGGGAAAAATTCCATATTTCATTCAGGCAGATTTTCAGTTTCTTTAATGGAAAACCATTTACTGGTTCCCATATCCCACTGTTTAATGACTCTTGCAGGAGACCCTGCTGCGATAGACCTCGCTGGAATACTCCGCGTGACCACACTGTTCGCCCCGATGATTGAATTTTTTCCTATTTCCACTCCCGGCAGAATAACCACGTTTTGTCCTATCCAGCATCCGCTATTGATTCTTATGGGAGCTATGCGAAATAAATTCTGGTACTTATATGGCACATTGGCGTCTTCAAATCCGTGCATCGCGTCATTTATGTAAATATTTGATGCGAACATCACGTCGTCCCCGATGCTCACATCAATGCAAGCTGCAATCTGAAGCCTTTCCGTAGCAGTAACATTGCTGCCTATAGTAATTTTAGAATCGAACTGCTGAACCGGCAATCTCCTGTCCGGCGGTTGCATAGAAACTGTTGGGTAATGTGTCATTGCAAAGAGAAGGCTACCAGGGCCTATGAAAACGTTGTTGCCGAAATATATCCGCTCAGGATTCATTATCCTCCTTGGCAAATCGATTCGGAGTTTCTCAGGATTGTTTGCAAAATGTGGAAGGGTCTTATGCGCTATAATTTCATTAACATCTTGAAGCAAAATACCTAATTTAATGGCTATTTTCTTCGTTAGATTAGAAAAAAACCTACAGGGAACCATCCTTGACAACATTATACGCAGAAACCCTGTTTTGTTGAATAGGCTGAATTGAATCTTTTGAATTTTGCGATATTATTCACTCTCGCTCCAGCCCTCTCCCGTCACGGGAGAAGCTTTTTTGACTTTTACGATATTTTCATTATTGCTGAACAGAATATTGTGTTTCCCATTTTAACATCGGTCTTACAACCCCTTTGACTTTATGAGCCCAATCGCCACGAGCTGATTCACCATCAAGAGAGTCAACCACCTGAAATGAAAGGACTTCACGTTCATGAAATTGAATCCTGTTAGGATTAATAGCTAATAAAACAACGGAAACGTACATTAGTCCTTCCGAAAGCAAATTCCCTGGAATCCAGGCGGTATTTACATATCGACCTGCCGGTCGAGGCCTGCCCCTCCAATTGGGATCCAAATCCAGCGACATGAAGGCAAAAATGCCTTCTTCATTGAAAAAATGAAAATGCGGCAATAAGACATGCCCTGGCTCAAGTACTTCGTACTCCATTTCAACTGCTATCGGCTTTCTTATGTCAAAGGATTCCGCTACACTACCGTTTTCCGTCTTAACACGTGCTGCAAATAATCGGGCTATTTTTCCGCCAGGTGACCCCGCAGGACCCTTCCATATATGTTCAGCCGATGTATCTGACTTTGATTTTAAATAATCACTGACCACACGGTGAGCAGGTCCATCGTCTACCAGAATTCCTTTGTCCAACCTGATCGCACGCATACATAATCGGGTAACTGCCTGCAAGTTGTGGGACACAAACAGGACCGTCCGGCCTTCTTTGCCAACATCCTGCATCTTGTTCAGACATTTCCTTTGGAAGTCTGCGTCGCCCACCGCCAGCACTTCGTCTATAATCAGTATTTCGGGCTCCAAATGAGCTGCGACTGCAAAGGCAAGTCGGACCCGCATCCCGCTTGAATAACGTTTAACCGGCGTATCGATGAATTGTCGAATACCGGAAAACTCAATAATGTCATTAAATTTACCTTCCATTTCCTTTTTTTTCATCCCAAGTATGGCGCTGTTAAGATAGACGTTTTCTCGACCAGTTAACTCAGGATGAAAACCGGTGCCGACTTCCAGCAGGCTCGCTACTCTTCCTCTTACTTCTGCATATCCGTCTGTCGGAGGAGTAATCCTGCAGAGAATCTTCAAGAGAGTGGACTTCCCGGAACCATTTGTTCCGATGATGCCCAACACTTCCCCTTTTTTTAGATCGAAGGAAACATTCTTGAGTGCCCAAATTATATCTGAAGAATCACTACTTTGATTACTTTTCAGGTCTTCAAAATTATAGAGTGAACGATATTTCTTGAAATTATCTATAGGACTTTTAAGAAAATCAAAGAAAGCACCTGCAAGGTTATCATGAACCTTTTCTTCCAATCCTATACGATAACATTTGGAAATATCTTCGACCTTTATTGCTATATCTTTATTATTCATGAGTCAAATAAAAGAGTAAACACTTTACCAGCCACTATTTCAGCTACGGCCTTTGATCCTTCATTGTTATAATGAGCCACGTCGTATATATGCGATTTTTCCTTTGGAATTTCCTTCTCCAAATCGACTAACGTAACTTTATTGTCAAGAGCCACCCGCCTTATCGTCTCGTTCATATCACAATGGATTTCACGAAATTGGTCGTATTCAATCCCAAAATCTCTTTTTAAGTGAAAAACGATTTCCGCTATATTTTGATCAGGCTCTTTTTTTAGACGACTGGCCTGAGTCATCAGTATCGGAACAATTTCATGCACCCTGCATATATTTATAAAAGTGTTCAGGCTCTTTCGAAATTCAGATAAAATAAATTTTTTATTTATTGTTATTTTTTTACCTCTGAATTCTTCCCATTCATCTCGATCTGCAAGTTTCTTATTTCCCCAAAAGGACTGAATTGCCCTATATAGATTTGGACATATCAAGTCTTTCACAGCTTTTAGTTTGCTATGAATTGAAAAGTCCTTTGTACTATCTTTCTGTAACAAAGTTTTATAAATCAGACTTCTGTTAAAATGATCATTCCAATAACCACCTTGTATAAGAAGAATCGTTATATCATTTATATTGTGGTGCAATATGGCGTAATCCGGATGCAATGGAATCACTTTATTCAACAATATGTCATTTGAGTGCATAGAGTTATTTCCGCTGACTCCGCTATTATAACTATTCACCTTCAAACCAGATTCTTTTTCCAAAAGTTTACCAGTATAGTATGGAAAGCGCAGTTCCTCATCTACATACATGCATTCCGTCGTCGATCCACCTAAGAAAACTATAGTAAGTTCAGGTTTTACGTGTATGTCGCTTGGTCGAACAAATCCGTTATTATCAGTACGGAAGCGATATTGCTTTTGTTCCAGCGAATCCGCTTTCTTCATGTTATCGCTGTCAGGAATCAAATACATGTCCTGATCCGGCTGATGCTCACGCAGTCTGATACTTCTCTTTACACCGGATTTCTTTTGTACATTCTCATACTGTCTTGAAAGAAAGTACTCCGTGACTTGCGTCAGCAAAAAGACCATGAATAATCCTATGATTATCAAGCTCTTTTTCGAATTTCTTTCAAATATGTTGCTTTGCTTGACAGTCATTCCGGGGAAAGAATAGAGTGAAAGTGAAGAGGTTTGAAACTAAGAACTGAAATACAGTAAACCAACATCCAGACACAAATACAATAGAAAAGGCGGTTCAGTCTAATTCATACATATTTTGCCAGTCCTCATCCTGAGCCCACTTTGGCTGCTCAGATTTATCAAAGACATAATCACACATTACCAAATAATCCATCTGGGTCCTCATAAAACACTTGTAAGCGTCTTTTGGTGTACATACTATCGGCTCCCCTCGAACATTGAAGCTTGTATTGACCACCAACCCATAACCGGTTTTTTCTTTGAAAGCCATAACCAGTTTCCAATAGCGCTCATTTGTATTTTTGTTAATACTCTGTATCCTTGCCGAATAATCCACATGGGTAATAGCGGGAATATCGGAACGTAGATGATAGAGCCTTTCATACATCTCCAAATTTTCGTATCCTTCAGGGAGCGGATTCCTCCGGTGCTTTTTCACTGGTGCCACAAGCAGCATATAAGGTGATGGCCTGTCAAGTTCAAAATACTCTTCTATATCCTCGTTAAGTACGGAAGGCGCAAATGGGCGAAAACCTTCCCGGTATTTGATTTTCAAATTCAGTTTCTTTTGTGTATCCGGATCGCGTGGATCCCCCAATATACTTCTGTTCCCCAAGGCGCGCGGTCCATATTCCATCCTTCCCTGAAACCATCCAACCACCTTGCCCTGCGATAATATCTCCGCTACAAAAGAACATAGCTCGTCAAAATTTTCGATTTTACGCCCGGGTGCATCATATTTTCGTGCAATTCTCAGAATATCAGCACTATAAAACCTCGGCCCGAGATAAGCTCCCCTCATGGAATCCTGATCATTTACAACACTTCTATTTTGCCCCTTCCAAATATGCCAAGCAGAATATGCTGCGCCGAGAGCCCCTCCAGCGTCGCCGGCAGCGGGTTGAATCCAAAAATCTTCAAACGTTCCTCGTTTTAGCAACTTACCGTTTGCCACACAATTAAGGGCTACACCACCAGCCATGACAAGATTCTTCGATCCCGTAAGTTTCTGTGCCGTTTCGGCGAGCTTAAAAACCGATTCCTCGGTAACTTGCTGAATGGCTGAGGCGAGATCCATATAAGGCTGTGTCAATTCGGTCTCGAGTTCCCGTTTCGGAATGCCGAAAAGCTCTTCCCATTTCTCATTATGACACATGGTCAACCCGGTGGCATAGTCAAAATAATCCATATTCAAGAGTAAGGATCCATCCTCACGAACATCAACCAAAACCTCCATAATAGCATTCTTCCACTCTTGAATCCGGCTTGATTGCACATTGCCATATGGAGCAAGCCCCATTAATTTATATTCTCCGCTATTCACCTTGAAACCGCAAAAATAGGTGAAAGCACTGTATAATAGCCCCAGCGAATGTGGAAAATCCAGTTGCCTCAGAACAGTTATGGAATTCCCGTCACCATAGCCTATTGTCGTAGTAGCCCATTCTCCCACTCCATCCACCGTGAGAATTGCTGCCTCTTTAAATGGTGAAGGATAAAATGCGCTAGCCGCGTGGGACAAATGATGCTCTGGAAACAGTATATGAGGCCTGCCCGGTCCTATTTTACCCATTTCCTCACGCAACATCCTGCGCATGAATAACTTTTCCTTAATCCAAACAGGCATTGCGGACAAAAAGCTCTTCAGCCCTTTTGGAGCAAATCCATGATAGGTCTCCAGAAGCCGTTCAAACTTAATGTAGGGCTTGTCATAAAAGGAAACAGCGGTTAGGTCTTCTAACCCTAAGCCCCCTTCCTCAAGCACATACCGGGCAGCATTTACAGGAAAAGATGGATCATGCTTTTTTCGGGTAAAACGTTCCTCTTGTGCCGCTGCTACAATTTCACCACCCATGATAAGAGCCGCGGCACTATCATGGTAGTAAGCAGATAAACCCAATATAGCGTCTGACATATACTGTTCCTAAAAAATGGTATAGATAAATGGTGCTATTGCTGAACCACTAGTTAATACAATAAGTGCACCAAAAAGAAGCAGGGTTATGATGACTGGAAGAAGCCAGAATTTTTTTCGAACTCTCAAAAACCCCCATAAGTCTTTGATGAACTCCATAATCCCCCCAATTAATACGGCTTTTCTATTTCATCAGGCTCATATCTGTGATCTCTGACCTTAAAGACTGACTGAGTGTTCTCTTTCCATTTTTTTAATTGCAAGGTATCAGCTCCGGCAAGTCTCCTTATAACGCCAACCGGAGTTACAAGAAGGAAGAAGATAACAGTCAAGATCACCTTTGACACACAGGTCCCCAAGACATGGGAAAATCCGAACCATAATTTGGCAACAGGCCGATAGATATCAGGCCATATCATATTAACTAATAAGAATATTATTGCGGCAATCGTAAAGTACTGATGTTGAATTACTTGTGACAATATCAAACAAATCAAGACTGCCGCCATGCCTGTGTCTTTGGCCTGCTCCCTGGATATATATTGCGGGATAATTCCCTCTTTTCTTCGAGAAACAGTGTCTAACATTATCCAAGCTTAGATCTTATTTATTTGAATTCATGTAAGCGTTCACAGGGCACTGCATCTGCTTTGTTGTCGGGCACTTGAAGTACAGGGAGTACGTCTGCGTACCCTCCGCCTCGCATCTGCAGCACCCTGTAAACGCTTACAGTTCGGTGG
>Ga0209121_10001571_pt1 | contig 23922 bp, 27 predicted proteins | sample Cruoilmetagenom3_FD_187292 | JGI IMG/M metagenome (GOLD analysis project Ga0209121, IMG submission 187292) | Oil polluted marine microbial communities from Coal Oil Point, Santa Barbara, California, USA - Sample 3 (SPAdes) (version 2) | ecosystem: Environmental > Aquatic > Marine > Oil seeps ... | reverse complement strand
ACAAATTACTGCTAAACAAGTGGTCGAATCCGTTTATTACCCTGCTGACAATGAAAAAATCCCGCTACTTATTAAGGTGTTAATGGATGAAAAACCTGAACGAGGCATTATTTTCATTAATACAAAACACAATGCAGAACGCTTACATCGGTACTTAGACGGCAACGACTTTGATAATGCTGTGTTGTCAGGTGATGTGCCACAGAAAAAGCGCCAATCCATTCTTAACCGTTTCCAAGAAGGCAAGTTAGCCTTGTTGATTGCCACCGATGTCGCCGCGCGCGGATTACATATTCCAGCAGTCAGTCATGTCTTCAATTTCGACTTACCCCAAGATGCTGAGGATTATGTACATCGTATTGGCAGAACAGCTCGTTCGGGCGCTAGCGGTAAAGCCATTAGCTTTGCTTGTGAAACGTACGCTTATTCCTTACCCGATATCGAAGCATACATCTCGCACAAAATTCCTTTTGAGCAGATTGATGGCGCATCGTTACCTGAAATTAAGCCTGCTACTAAAAAAGTCTACAAATCCAAAGCATCGACGAGCAAACCTCATGCAAAGCCACGCTCAAATCAAAAAAAACGTGTACACAAGTAGCAACAACCTTGCTACTGAGGCTTAAGCTCGCCTAAACTTTCAACGGCAGTGAACTCATGCACGATGCGTGGAGGTTCCCTACTATCGGGCATAGTAATAGCTACTATATATTTAATCCCGAATGTATCAGCCGCTTTAAGAACACTTAAGCTATCATCCACCATGACTGTTTTAGCTTTATCAAACTGCTCTAGCTGATAAAAAGCCTGCCAAAAACTTTGCTGCTCCTTGGGGTAACCAAGGTCATGTGCTGACACAATGGCATCAAAAAACTCCACCAATCCGGTTTTTTGCATTTTTAGGCTCAAACTATCCGCATGAGCATTCGTCACTAACACACAGCGCTTCCCCGAACTTTTAACCGCCTTTAAAAAATCGCGTGTATGAGGTAACTCCTTAATATGCTCCTGTGTGTCAACTTTCAACTGAGCGATATCAATACCTAACGTTTCGCTCCAATAATCCAAACAATACCAGTTCAACAAACCTTCTTGTGCTTTAAAAATAGGTTTTAAGTGCTCAACGGCCTCATCGAATGAAATATTTTCCTTCGTCGCAAAAGAGTCTGGCACAACACGTTGCCAGAAATGATTATCAAACCTCAAATCCAGTAATGTACCGTCCATGTCTAATAAAACAGTTTCTATTTCCGACCAATCAATCATCTGTTAACCTGATAGTTATGTAATTAAATTTTCGAATTACCCTCTTTGGAGCATCGTCATGTTAAACCATCCCACTAAAATCTGGGCCATTATCCTTGCCTGCCTATTCCTGGTGGCTTGCCATAAAGCACCAATCCTTGATAACGCACTGGCTTTAAAGCTTTTAGCTCCCTCTTACGCATCGTCAGGTTATACTGTTAACATAGCCACTAACAACCCACAAGCACGCGGAAAAAACCCAACAGGGTGGAATTGTGCAGATAAGAAACCGCTCGTTTCATCAGGGCTTGTCTTGTGCAAAGAATCAGGTCGCTCGGGCGTTTACCTAAAATTTACTGACGAGGGAAAAAAGCTGTTAGTTGGCTCACCATGGGGTGATAACACCCTTCGCAACGCACGAGTGATAGCGGTTCTCCAGCAGATCGAGGAAATTCAATCCATTCAGCTGATTGACCCAACACATGCCATTATTAATTACACATGGGTCTATCATCAGCACACCCCTTTTTCAAATCCTCAGTTAGAAAAAACAATCGCCCTCAATGTTCCTCAAATGGCCCAAGCAAGCGCGGTTTTAAATAATAAGGAATGGACAATAATACGTTAAACACCCTCCCACATGAATAAAACTAAACGCCTAGAAATTTTTAACCGACTCAGTAAAGCAATTCCTGAGCCCGAAACAGAACTTAACTACAACTCGCCTTTTGAACTGCTAATAGCGGTTATTCTATCGGCCCAAGCAACCGATAAAGGCGTTAATAAAGCAACCGATAAGCTTTACCCTGTTGCTAATACACCTGAAAGTATTTTTAAGCTTGGCGATGAAGGACTGAAACAGTACATTAAAACTATCGGGCTGTTTAATACAAAGGGCAGTAATATCATCAAAACCTGCAAAATTTTAATCGAACAACATAATAGCCTTGTGCCACAAACTCGCGAAGAGCTAGAAGCCCTACCCGGTGTTGGCCGAAAAACAGCCAATGTGGTGTTAAACACCGCCTTTGGTGTACCCACTATTGCCGTTGATACTCATATTTTTAGAGTGAGTAATCGCACCAAAATTGCCCCAGGAAAAAATGTATTGGAGGTTGAAAAGAAACTAGAGAAACACGTCCCAAAAGAACACATGCTAGATGCACATCATCTATTAATTCTACATGGGCGATATACTTGCATTGCCCGCAAACCTCGCTGCGGCTCTTGTGTTATCGAGGACCTGTGTGAGTTTAAAGACAAAACCATCTATTAATTCGCTCACTCTATTTCACCCTATCTCACTAGGGCGACCTGACTTTTCTACACCCGTTGAAGCCTTTTATTTGATTTATTCAATCGAGCCTTTTTATCACTGCTTTTTACAACATGATTTTTTAAAATTAAACCACAAACGCAACCCATTCATTTTTTGCTGATGTTTTAACCAGCTAACACTTCATTTTTATAATGAACGCTCCTTTATTGCTTATAATGTTGCTTATTCGAATTAACCCAACATTAAAATGAGCAACTCTTCACTTTTCAATCAAGCACAACAGGCCATTCCAGGTGGTGTCAATTCACCCGTTCGCGCATTTAAAGGCGTTGGTGGCGATCCAATTTTTATCGATCACGCTAAGGGTGCGCACATCTTCGATACTGATAACAAACAATACATTGATTATGTTGGTTCATGGGGGCCCATGGTACTTGGTCATAGCCACCCTAGCGTCGTTAAAGCTGTGCAACAAGCAGCTGAAAAGGGCCTAAGTTTTGGTGCACCCACGGTTATCGAAACTACCATGGCTGAGAAAGTTTGCGCTCTAGTGCCATCTATTGAAAAAGTTCGCATGGTTAGTTCTGGCACCGAAGCAACGATGAGCGCTATACGTTTAGCTCGTGGTTTTACCGGCCGCGACAACATCATTAAATTTGAAGGTTGTTATCATGGTCACTCTGACTCATTGCTCGTTAAAGCAGGCTCTGGTGCTCTAACGTTTGGTGTACCCAGCTCGCCGGGCGTACCTGCGTCATTAGCCGACCACACCATAACGCTCCCATTCAACGATGCTGAAGCACTGACCAATGCCTTAAAAGACAAGGGCAGCAGTATTGCCTGCATTATTGTTGAACCCGTTGCGGGAAATATGAACTGTATTCCACCTGAAGCAGGATTTCTTGAATGTTTGAGACAGTTATGCGACCAATACGGCATCGTATTAATATTTGATGAGGTGATGAGTGGTTTCCGCGTTGCTCTTGGTGGTGCACAGCAACTCTATGACGTAAAACCTGATTTAACCACATTAGGAAAAATTATTGGCGGCGGCATGCCCGTTGGGGCGTTTGGTGGCCGCGCTGACATCATGGCGCAGCTAGCGCCCGATGGTCCTGTCTATCAAGCCGGCACATTATCTGGCAACCCATTAGCCATGTCTGCAGGTCTCGCAACATTAGAGCTTATTAGCCAAGTCAATTTTTATGAACAACTAACTGAGCAAACCAGCTATCTACTTGATGGACTCAAGCGACTCGCCAAAAAGGCCAACATCCCATTCACCACCAACCAAGTGGGCGGCATGTTTGGTCTATTTTTCTCTAATGATGAGAATATCAGCCGTTTTAATCAAGTTATGCAATGTGACCAGGAACGTTTCAAACAATTTTTCCACTTAATGCTCGAACAAGGTGTTTACCTTGCACCTTCTGCATTTGAAGCTGGGTTTGTATCCGCCGCCCATACCCAACAAGACCTTGATGATACCTTGGCCGCAGCTAACCTAGCATTTAAGGCACTCGCATGATTGAGATCATTAAGCCTGGGCAAAAGTATAAGCTCACTCAATATGAAAAATTAGGTGGTGAAGCCGGGGTTCGACAGCTCGTCAAGTTTTTTTACGAGGAGATGAAGAATAACAAAGACGTTAAAACTATTCGCGATATGCACGCGCCAGATTTAACTGAGGCCGAAGACAAGTTATTTCTTTTCCTTAGCGGCTGGCTTGGTGGCCCTTCTTTATATATAGAAAAATTTGGCCACCCAAGGTTACGAGCGCGCCATTTACCTTTTTCTATTGGCATTAAAGAACGCGACCAATGGCTACATTGCATGAGCCACGCTTTAGATAAAATGACTATTGAAAAGCCCATACACGATGAGCTAATGCAGGCGTTCTTCAATACTGCAGACTTTATGCGCAACCAATCTGAATAACGCCTCATTAAAATGTTTGCCGATTTTCTAAATACGCTCACCCAACTCATTAATCAATACCCCACTTGGGCAGGCATGATTGTATGCCTAGTCGCCATGATCGAGTCACTGGCCATCGTCGGCGTTATTGTTCCAGGCGTTGCCATTATGTTTGCTATTGGGGCGCTAATCAGCACTGGCACATTAGAGATGATTAGCACAATACTCTGGGCAGCAGCTGGTGCTTCCTTTGGCGATGGCTTAAGCTTTGCGTTAGGCAAGCACTACGATAAAAAAGTCTATAACGTCACTTGGTTTAAAAAAAACCCGCATGTCTTAAAAAATGGGCATAATTTTTTTAAAAAGTATGGCGTTATTAGTATTTTAATTGGTCGCTTTATTGGCCCTATTCGCGCAGTTATTCCATTGGTTGCTGGCATTTTAGATATGCCCATTAAGCACTACATTCCCACAAACCTTATCGCTTCAGCTTTATGGGCTCCTGCGTACTTAATGCCAGGTTTTTTTTTCGGAAAATCAACCGCTTTAATACCCATTAACCTTCAAAAAGAATGGCTTTTCATACTTCTTTTTGCCGTGCTTACCTGGGCCCTCTATAAAGTTCTAAAGCGCCCCTAAGCTTGCTCGTTCTTATCTAGACTCGCATCATTAAAAACTAAAAAGTACTTTTGCCTATACCAAAAAAAGAATTTTAAATATATGGGGAATACCCATGAACATAAGTTTTGCTAATACATAGTCTATCGTTAATAAAAATTATAAAACAACGACATTCCCAAACAGTAACTTATCGAAATCTTTAGCAGGCATAGGTTTATAGAAATAATACCCTTGGAACACAAGACAGCCATGACGGCTTAAAAAGGTTAACTGGCTCTCCTCTTCAACACCTTCTGCAACAACATCTAAATTTAAATTCTTCGCCATCGCAATGATCGTCGCCGCAATTTCTGCATCTGATTTATCAATATGTAAATCTCTAACAAAAGACTGATCAACTTTTAATTCACTCAGTGGCAGTTTCTTCAAATAAGTTAATGAGGAATACCCTGTTCCAAAATCATCCATTGAAATTTTAAAACCTAGACTCGTTAGTATTTCCATTTTACTAATCGTAGCGTTTATATCTCTAATCGTAATGCCTTCGGTGACCTCTAACGTTACATTATCCGCAGATACACCTGATTCATTGAGCATTTTCTTGGTAAGTTCAACAAAGTTTTCTTGATGAAATTGATAAGGACTAATATTGATTGACAGCCTAAAGTCTGCGGCTACGCCCTCTTTTTCCCATTTACTTAATTGCCCGAATGCTTCTTTGACTACCCACTCACCAATCGGCAAAATAAGCCCCGTCATTTCAGCAACCGGTATAAAGTCGGCTGGTGAAATCACTGCCCCATCTTTTTTAAACCAACGTAATAACGCCTCAGCCCCCAGAATCCTACCAAATTCATCCACCTGCGGCTGATAAAACAAGTCAAACTCATCAAAATTTAAAGCAAACCGTAAATCTGTCTCCATTTTCAACCTAGCGTCTGCTACTGCTTGCATCTCTGGTTGATAAAAACGATAGCCGTCTCGACCCGCTTCTTTTGCACGATACATTGCCGTATCTGCCTGCTTCATTAAAACCTCGGGGATATCCGCCATACCGGGAAACGTAGTTATTCCAATGCTTGCTGTTAAGTGATAGCTTTCCCCTTGAACAACAAATTTTTCACCCAAAACATGCTTTAACCTCAACATAAAAGAATGAACTTGATTAATAACATCTTCCTCAGAGTCTTCCAAATAACCTGACAAAATCACAAACTCATCGCCACCTAGTCTAGCAATCGTATCGGCAGCGCGAAAAATCTCCTTTAAACTCTCCGCTACTTGTTTTAACAAGTCATCTCCAGCCGCGTGTCCCCGTGAATCATTCAGCGTTTTAAAATTATCCAAATCAATAAACAACAAAGCACCATGTCGTTGCTCTCGTTTAGAAATATCGAGAATGTATTCCATGTGCTCGGTTAACAATCGCCTATTAGCCAAGCCTGTTAACTCATCGTAATAGGCCAACTCCTGCGCATTAGCATTTGATTGTTCAATCTCTTTTAATGTTTTACTGATACGCTGCAATAACGAATTAAAGTGTTGGCCTAAAACAGCAAACTCGCTCTTATCAGATGACTCTATAGCAACTTTTATTGAGTAATCCTCGGCCTGCGCAATGTCTTTAATCGTAGTTATTAAACGTTGTAACGGAAAAACAAAAATACTTTGTAACCAGAACGATAGAAAGATGGCAAACGTTAAAGCAATAGGTATAGAGATGATTATTAATTGAGTCAGATTGGCAAGCAGCTCCTCATAGTTTTTACTAGAAATAGCGTAGCTCACAGTGCCAACTTTTTGTCCTTGGGACTTAACCATATCTTCATAGAAGAATAAGTCACCAACAATTTTTAGTGTGTTAGGCTCTAACACTTGTGTATTGTGGTGCGGAGCACCTGACTTTGAATAGTTCAAGATAGATTTTCCCGCGATATCTCTGAGCTCTGCATGTTCAAGAACAGGAAACAATTTCCATTTACGAATCAATTCCATTCCTGCACTTGGCAAGCTCGACTTTATCAGTGCCGAGTACTCACTTTCCAGTACTTGAGAGATTCTTTTCAGCTCATCGGTTGATTCTTCAGCGTATATTACTTTCTCATTATAATAAGTCACAGCCGAGTAAAAGCTGATCAACGCTAACGCTAACACCATCATCAAAATAACAAATTGATAGCGCACCGAAAGGTGAGAAAACTTAGTAAGTTTCAACTGACTCATTATATTCAACCATACCCTTGCAGTTATCGGCAGACCCTGCTCATACTTGAGGAGCTATTATAGGCGCCAACTTTTAGCCAACTAGGCACATAGCCTTGCACCACCTACAAACTGACCTCCCAGCTTCAATCCGTTTCTATTCAGTCAGTCCTTATAAAAAAAATCGCCTTTTTTTATTGTTAGCCAACTTACATCCAAATAATTTCTCATTGCGCTCTATTTATAGTGAACACTCACCTCATGGAGAGGCACCCTAGCGCCATCATTCGTCATCCACTGTCACTATATTCTTGTTAACTACTCGTATCAACAAATTCCTTATTTAACACCAGACAAATACTGTTAAGCCAACCTGTACTCTACTATTAACTGAATAAGCGCACTTTTTACGTGCCTAATAGGTTCTCTTCATAACAATATTTTTTCTGATACTAGCGCTTTATAACAGCTAAAGTAACGTATTACCCTCACAGAAAACCGGCTACGGCTTATCTATCACCTCACTTTCATTCAATAAAATTGACTACGTCGACCCCTAATTAAGATACGACCTTCATTAGCTAGCAAGAGAAAGCACCAATATAAGCGTTAACGTGCGGCAAACAAACCTAGAATCATGTGCAGCCTTTCAATAGGGTCATCAATTTCCAATAATCGTTGCCGAATGGCCTCCTCCACTGGCAGTACCTCCGTTAGACGACAACCCACCCAATTTGCATCATTAAATACTGGCGCATCAAATGAGATATTAACTCGCTCTTTCTTAAGTACCTTCTTCAAAATGTCCGTTAATTTGAACAGTTCATCCGGCACAGGTACCGCTGGCAGATCATCCAGTACATTAATACTTGCAGTTATTAGCTCATCCTTAGACACGTCAGTATTCAATATTCTAAAGCGTTGGCAGCCTACGGCTTCGATCTGCAAAAGACCATCTGCAGATCGATCCCAATTAACAATTTTAGCCAGCGTGCCTACTTCATAGCAACGCGCCGCTTTACCAACCTCCTGCCCCTCTATAATCATATTAACGCCAAAGGGCATGTCTTTTTTTAAGCAGTTACTCACCATATCTAAATAGCGCGTTTCAAATATTCTTAATGACAGCACCCCTTCAGGAAAAAGCACCGTTGATAAGGGAAAAATCGCGACATTATGTGTAGGATTTGGCATGCTTTACTCGTGATTTAGTAAGTCTTCTATCGTTTGGTGAACACCACCAAACCCGCCATTACTCATAAATAAAACATGGTCGTTCGGTCTCATTTCTGCCATCACAGCTTCAACCAATGCCTCCATTGTTTTAAAAACCTTAACCGTAGAATAACGCCCAATGTCTACTTGCCAATCTATTTCATCTGGCATATAGATAAAAGCAGTATCTGAATCAGCAAGCGACGGCAGCAACGTCTCTTTATGCACACCCATTTTCATGGTGTTTGACCGTGGTTCAAGCACTGCAATAATCCTCTGATCTCCCACTTTTCCGCGTAAGCCAGCTAATGTACTAGCAATAGCCGTCGGGTGATGGGCAAAATCATCGTACAGGGTAATATTGTTAATAACCGCCCTAACTTCCATACGCCTTTTTACGTTTTGAAAGGTAGCCAGTGCATCAATCGCAACCCCCGGATCAACCCCAGCATGGACTGCGGCGGCAATGGCACCTAAAGCATTAGAAACGTTATGCTGACCACTTAATGACCAGCGAATACGACCAATGTTATCCCCCAAATAATACACATCAAACTCACCCTCGCCTGTGGCAATATCATCGGCAGACCAAACAGCGCCAGTTAACAGTTTTTTACTGATTTTTTCAACCGGTGTCCAGCATCCACGCTCTAAAACATCGTCTACATTAGCATCATCGAATGGCGTAATTAACAAACCATTATTGGGCACGGTTCGCACTAGGTGATGAAATTGCCGCTTGATCGCATCCAAGTCATCGAAAATATCCGCATGATCAAACTCAAGGTTATTTATTACGCAAGTTTTTGGCCGATAATGTACAAACTTGGAACGCTTATCAAAGAACGCCGTATCATATTCATCAGCCTCTATAACAAAAAAGTCTGACTCACCTAGTCGCGCTGAAATACCAAAATTCAATGGCACACCGCCAATTAAAAACCCCGGTTTTAAGCCTGCGTATTCTAATATCCAAGCCAACATCGAACTGCTAGTGGTTTTACCATGAGTACCAGCTACGGCTAACACCCAGCGATGCTGCAAAACATGCTCTGCTAACCACTGCGCCCCCGATGTATAAGGCAAGCCTAAATTAAGCACGGCTTCTACTTCTTCATTTCCGCGCGACAGGGCATTACCAATCACAACCATATCTGGCTGTGTCGCTAAGTTAGACGCACTATAACCCTGCATCAACTCAATACCTTCTGCTTCTAGCTGAGTACTCATTGGCGGGTAAACACCAGCATCCGACCCCGTTACAGTATGACCCAAACGTTTGGCCATAACGGCCAGCCCGCCCATAAAAGTGCCACAAATACCTAAAATATGTACTCTCAAATCATGTTTTCCTAGATAATATCACTCAACACCATCTTACTTCAGATGCCATTTGCATTTGAAGTTAAAGGGCATTTTATTATCAGCTATCCTTTTACTGGAAAATTTACTGTACAACACATTCATGAGCGACTCTAAACGTCAAGATATTCAAGTTGATGTAGACACAACCTACATCGCCTCTTCCTCCGAGCCTGAAGCAGCACGCTACGTCTTTGCCTATTCCATTACGATTAAAAATATTGGCAATATTAAGGCGCAACTTCTCAGTCGTCACTGGATCATTACCGATGCGAACGGTAAAGTTCAAGAAGTTCATGGCGAAGGTGTTGTCGGTGAAAAACCTCATTTAGAACCTGGGGAGTCCTTCCAATATACCAGCGGCGCTGTTATTGAAACATCAGTCGGTGCGATGCAAGGAAGCTATGACATGTTGGACTCTGATGGTGAAAAATTCACCACCACGATTCCACCTTTTTCTTTATCTACCCCAAGAACGCTGCATTAAAGAACCGTTATGGCAACCTACGCCATAGGCGATATACAAGGGTGTTATGACCCTCTGCGTCGCTTATTAGATAAAATCAAGTTTGACCCCAGCGCCGACCAACTATGGTTTGCCGGCGACCTGATTAACCGAGGCCCAAAATCATTGGAGACCTTACGTTTTATCATCTCCTTAGGTGATGGCGCACGTAGTGTCTTAGGTAACCACGAATGTCATTTTTTGGCATCTGCGCGTGGGCATAAAAAAGCTCACCGTAGTGATACATTTTCTAGCATTTTAAATGCCAGCGATGCTGATGAACTGATCAACTGGGTCCGTTCACGCCCCTTTTTACACCAAGACAAATCCCTTGGTTACACAATGGTACACGCTGGAGTTCCTCCTCAATGGTCACTTAAACAAGCCAAAAAGCATGCAAAAGAATTAGAAAAAGTTTTTCAGGGTGAGCAACTGGATGACTTTTTAGCCCATATGTATGGCAGCATGCCTGATCAATGGTCCGACACACTAGTGGGTAATGACCGTTTACGCTTTATTATTAACTGCTTTACCCGATTACGTTTTTGCGATGCCGAGGGCCGTCTGAACCTGAAGGAAAAAGGCGCGCCTACTCATCACTCTGGTAACTTAATACCTTGGTTTGAGGTACCGAACCGCCAAACCGCTAACAAAAAAATAGTTTTTGGTCATTGGTCGACCCTTGGCTTAAACAAGAAGAATAAGGCTATTTGTTTGGATACTGGCTGCTTGTGGGGTGGCCAGTTAAGCGCGATTAAGCTGGATGGATCAGAACAGGTGACCTCATTAAACTGCGACACCTCACTAGAGCCTTACTAAATCCGCTTATACGTAATAAATGAATATGGATAAGCGTGTTTTTCGTCCGCTTGATGCTTAACCTGCTCAATAATTTCCCATTCTTCTGCTTTTATCTCGGGAAAAAAAGCATCCGCTTCAAAATCTTGATGGACCACCGTTAAATACAATGTCTCCGTCAACGGTAACATTTGCTCATAAAAACTTGCACCGCCAATCACCATCACATCATCAAACTCTTCCGACGCTTCTAGCGCTGCTGCAATTGAATTAACAATAACAATACCCTCCGCCGTAAAGTGATTATCGCGGGTAATAACAATGTTTTTTCTGCCTGGTAGAGCCTTTCCTATCGATTCAAACGTTTTCCGCCCCATTAAAATAGGTTTCCCCATTGTGACCGATTTAAAGTGCTGAAAATCTTTAGGTAAATGCCAAAGCAACTCATTATTTTTCCCAATGGCTCTGTTTTCAGCCATTGCAACGATCATAGAAATCATTAAATCGCGACCGGTGCTTTAATCCCAGCATGGGACTGATAACCGATGATCTCAAAATCCTCATATTGGTAATCAAATAAAGAGGCGGGCTTTCTTACTATCTGTAATTGAGGCAACGGCAAAGTATCACGTGATAGCTGTAAATTTGCCTGTTCAAAATGGTTGCTATATAGGTGCACATCACCCCCTGTCCAAACAAAGTCACCAACCTCTAGGTTTGCTTGCTGAGCAACCATATGGGTTAGCAAGGCATAACTGGCTATATTGAAGGGTACACCTAAAAAGAAATCAGCTGAACGCTGGTACAACTGACACGATAGCTTTCCATTAGCCACATAAAACTGAAACAGTAAGTGACATGGCGGTAGGGCCATATCCGGTACCTGACCCACATTCCACGCACTCACTATCATTCGGCGAGAGTCGGGGGTGTTTTTAATTTGCGCCAACACCTCACTGATTTGGTCAATATTCTCGCCAGAAGGGGTCGGCCAAGAACGCCATTGATGACCATAAACTGGACCTAAATCACCCTTATCATCTGCCCATTCATCCCAAATACTCACGCCATGATCTTTCAAATAGCGTGTATTTGTGTCGCCATTCAAAAACCATAACAGCTCATGAATAATAGATCGCAAGTGTAATTTTTTAGTCGTTACCAACGGAAAACCTTTCGATAAGTCAAAACGCATTTGCCGACCAAATACTGACCGTGTTCCGGTTCCCGTTCTATCTTCTTTATCTGTCCCGTTATCGAGGATATCTTGCATTAACTCTAAATATTGTTTCATTAACTCAGCCTTTTTGTTTCGCTTTCAGCATTAATACAGCTCCTAACAGCAGCATTGGCAAGGTTAAAATTTGCCCCATGGTTAGCCAACCAAATGCCAAGTAGCCTAAATGCGCATCGGGCAGCCGGACAAACTCAACCGCAAACCTAAAGGTACCGTAACCGATTAAAAACAAGCCAGACACGCTCATCATTGCTCTTGGTTTACTTGAGTAAATCCATAAAATAAAAAATAACACAAACCCTTCTAGTACCGACTCATACAATTGCGAAGGGTGCCTAGGCATATTGCCTAATCCTGGTACTAGCATGCCTAGCGCAAAATCAGTCGGTTTGCCCCACAACTCACCATTAATAAAATTACCAATTCGTCCCGCCCCTAAACCAATCGGTACCAAGGGGGCAATAAAGTCAGTCACTTCAAAAAAGTGATGCTGGTGTTTTTTGCCAAACAAGTACATGGCAACAAGCACACCCAATAAGCCACCATGAAAAGACATGCCGCCTTGCCATATTTTTAACAAAATAACAGGGTTATCGATAAAAGCAGGGAAGTTATAAAATAATACATACCCAATACGGCCACCCAATACCACACCCATCGCCGCGTAAAAAATGAGGTCATCAATTTGCTGAACACTCCAGCCAACCTTTTTAGCCCTATACCGACCTAACAACCATGCACCCACAAACCCTACAAGGTACATGAGGCCGTACCAGTGGACAGCCAATGGCCCAAGATTGATCGCAACGGGGTCTATTTGAGGGTATACCAACATATTATTTAATCCTTACAGGGGTGAATATTTTAGCGTGCGATACAAACAACTGAAAGAGTGGTATCACGCTTAACAAATCATTAAACGGTTTAGACGCCACCATAGCAATAAAAAAAGCACTAAACTTAGTGGCATATCCATTATTATCATCCAATGATACCCTCTGATAACAAAACAAGGGCCAGTAACGCCAGCTATTCATTATCTTGGTATCAGCAACTATAGTGATAATGGTGCTACTTATAGCAAACCATAGGAAAACAATATGAATACACCTACAAAAAATAAAAAACCTAAACCCCAGCCCTCATCAGCACTGGAGTCAAATCTAATCAACGTAGACATTGGTCAAATACATTCCTGTACTCTTTCAGAAGATGACACGCCTAACTTACAAGAAAGTAACGAATTTAGAAGTGCCGGTGTGTTAATGAAAGCCATTGCTGACGAAGCACTATCTTGGCGACAATCACTTGAAGAAGGCCTTCAACCTGCCATTCTCGCCATTCTACAAGGCGGCATTCAAATTGAAGTATTAAAAATCTCCCAGGTGAGTTTCCATGGCATTAGAATTGAAGGAAAAATGGCTGGCAGTAGTTGCGTCATGTTCGCCCACCAAGCCAGTGTACAAATGCTGTGTCATGCGGTAGAAGTTAAAGAAGAAGCTCCTAAACGCTCAATCGGTTTTATTTGGCCCGACAAAGAAGTCCACATATAAAAAAAGCGGCGTGTAAGCCGCTTTTTTATTTCCCTTTACGGTTTACCCTAGCAACGGCGCAATAACCAAACTCACAATCGCCATCACATTAATCAATATATTCATTGAAGGGCCCGATGTATCTTTAAAGGGGTCGCCTACGGTATCGCCCACCACCACAGCTGTATGCGTATCAGAACCTTTTCCGCCTAAATTCCCTTTTTCAACGTACTTTTTGGCATTATCCCAAGCACCACCTGCATTAGCCATCATCAACGCTAGCAACACACAACACAGTAATGCGCCGGATAACATGCCACCTAAGGCTTCGGCGCTTATGAAAAAACCAACCAAAGGAGGCGCACTCACAGCCGGCACAATCATTTTCTTAAGTGCCGCTGTTATTGCATCTAAATGAATTTGCTCGGCAATTTTTGCAACCACACCCTCACTTTCTGGGTACTTCATTACCAAGCCGTATACATACTTCGCTGCATATAAACCAAAACACCCAATGATAGGGGGCAATAAGTGACTTAATTCCATTGAGTTCGCCTCGTTAATGTCCCACACATTTAAGCTTCAAGAGTTAAGCAGGCCTAACAGCTAAACCTAAAATATAAAGCTACTTTTCTTTTTCACTACACCTATTAACTACTAGTAAGTATAAAACTTAATTAATTTAATGCTCACCTGTATAATGCGCGCTTACATTTAACCGTTTAAATAAAAAACAGGAAAAACAATGAGCTTTAACTTAGTTCCCTCTGGTCAAGAACTTCCATATGACATCAACGTTATCATTGAAATCCCATCACACAGCGACCCTGTAAAATATGAAGTTGATAAAGACTCAGGTGCTTTATTTGTTGATCGCTTTATGGGCACAGCCATGCATTATCCTTGTAACTATGGCTATGTCCCTCATACCTTGTCGGATGATGGCGATGCCGTCGATGTATTGGTCATCACGCCGATCCCTTTAATGCACGGCTCTGTTATTCGATGCCGCCCAATTGGCGTTTTAAACATGACTGACGAAGCAGGCGAAGACGCGAAAGTACTCGCCGTGCCCGTTTCAAAGTTAACCCCGTTATACGATGATGTTAAATCATACAAGGATATTCCGGAGATCACGTTAAACCAAATCTCACATTTCTTTAAGCACTACAAAGACCTAGAGTTAGGCAAATGGGTAAAAATAGAAGGTTGGGCTGGCATCGAAAGTGCTGCTACCGAAATTAATAACAGCCTTGCTCGTTATGAAAAGGCCGACGTAAAACCTCACTTCTAAGTAGATTTTATGACTCAGTAACCGCTGGTGTTCTTTTCAACCCAGCGGTTTTTTTCTGTTTGCTGATCTGAACCGACGATACTTTCTTTTTTCCAGAAAGGCGCCTTACTTTTCAACTCTTCCATCATAAAGCGGCTGGCTTCAAAGGCATCTTTACGATGCGCCGACCACACCGCTACTAGCACAATTGGGTCATTGGGTAACAACTCGCCCACCCGATGAATAAGCAACGTTTCCAAGACATTCCATCGTTCTTTAGCCACCTCCACTATTTTACCCAAATGCTTTTCCGTCATGCCTGGGTAGTGCTCAAGAAACATACCGCTGACTGAATCACCTTCATTCATATCACGCATCGTGCCAATAAAATTAGCACACGCGCCATATTCACCATCGCGCCTCATTTCTAGTTGAAAAGTCGATAGCTCTTGCCAAGGGTCAAACGCACTGTCGGTCACCTTAATCATCATTAACCACCGGTAACAGGGGGGAAAAAGGCTACTTCATCACCCGCTTGCACTAAAGAATCTGTCTGCGCATACTCCTGATTAATAGAATATAAAACTTGCTGCGACACATCGTATCCCTCGCTAACATGCTTCCAAACATCTTCCACCGTCTTTAAGCCATCGGCACTCAGCTGTTGTTCACTTCGTCCAAACAACTCTTTTAAACTGGCAAAATAAAGTACTTTTATCGGCATGGCTTCTTCATACATCTGGCTATTTGATTGTGTCATAATTCATTATATTATCATGCTAACAAAGGAACCGAACCACTAGATTATGTCTGAACTTACACACTTTAATGCCGCGGGTGATGCTCACATGGTGGACATTAGCGCAAAAGCCGACACTGACCGTACCGCGATAACCGAAGGTTTTATTGAAATGGATGCCGCGACACTGCAACATGTTATCAAGGGTAATAATAAAAAAGGAGATGTCCTCGGCATTGCACGCATCGCAGGCATCATGGCCAGTAAAAAAACGGCCGATCTTGTGCCTTTATGCCACCCATTACCCATCACTCATGTAGATATTAAACTTGAGCCTGATACAAAAAACAACCTCATCGCGTGCCAAACAACTGTCACCACATCGGGTAAAACAGGGGTTGAAATGGAAGCACTGAATGCGACACAAATTGCCTTACTCACCATTTACGATATGTGTAAAGCCGTTGACCGCGGCATGACTATTCAAGGCGTAAGATTACTTGAAAAAAAAGGCGGTAAATCGGGACACTGGAAACGCGAAACGCCCCAAACATGAACTTTCAATTACATCCCCAACTCGCTGAAGATTGTTACTACCTTGGAGATTTTCCACTGTGTGCGTTATTGCTAAGTAAAGACGCCAATTACCCTTGGTATATTCTCGTTCCACGGCAAGCAAATATTAGCGAAGCCTTTCAGCTAAGCCCTAACGACCAACAAAAACTTCAACAAGAGTCGTTACAGCTAAGTGAGGCTTTAAATAACGGGTTTTGTGCAGATAAAATGAACATTGCCGCCCTAGGTAATATGGTTCCCCAATTACACCTTCATCATATTGTGCGTTATAAAACAGACGCTGCATGGCCGAACCCAGTATGGGGCTTTACCCATGCTAACAACTACACTGAAACCTTACTAAACGAGCGCGTCAATAAAACACAGCAACTGCTCAACAATACGGGCTTTGTCGCTAAAGATAGCTTAATTAACAGGACTTAACTTGAACAAGCAAATAACCGCCACCTTATTAGCAGAATGCCCTGATCAACCAGGGATTATCGCAAAAGTAACTAATTTTCTCGCTAAAAAAAATGCCAATATTGTTGATTTAGAACAACATGTTGATGTGGCAGATCAGCATTTCTTTATGCGCGTTGAGTGGCAACTGAGTGATACTGACGTTAACCGAGAATCATTAGAAAAAGAGTTTTCAGAACACGTTGGCTCAGTGCTTAAAATGAATTGGAGCATCGCCTACTCTAATCAAAAACCTCGGCTAGCTATTTTTGTATCACAACACGGGCACTGCCTATTTGATATCCTTTCTCGCTACCAAGCTGGCGAATGGAATGTCGACATTCCACTGATTATCAGTAACCACAAAAATTACCAATCATCCGCCGAAAATGCAGGCATTGATTTCCACTACATTCCAATAAATGCCGATAACAAACAACAACAAGAAAGCACCCAACTGGCCCTGCTCGCCGAACACCGAATTGACACCATTGTATTAGCACGTTACATGCAAATACTAAGTGCCAATTTTATTGACCATTACCCACACCAAATCATCAATATTCATCACTCTTTTTTACCGGCATTTCCAGGTGCCAAACCCTATCATTCAGCGCATGAAAGGGGCGTAAAAATCATAGGTGCCACGAGCCATTACGTCACCACCGAGTTAGACGCTGGGCCAATCATAGAGCAAGATATTGTTCGAATTAGGCATAACGATCATGTGGAAGACCTGAAGCGAAAGGGCCAGGATAATGAAAAAATCGTACTGTCCCGTGCTATCAGGCATCATTTGCAAAACGAAGTGCTGGTGTATAAAAACCGCTGTATCGTATTTGATTAAATGATTATATTTTTCAAGGGCAACAAATAGTGAACAAGCAAACCGGACAATGCCTATGTGACACTATGAAATATGCAGTCAGCGCCGACCCATTCGGTCATCCGTTTGCCATTGCAGCCACTGCCAAAAGGCCTCTGGTTCTGCCTATTCCATCAACATGATTATCCCCGTGATGCCTTTAAAATAACCGCTAATACACTCGTGACATATCTCGATAGAGGCGGCAGCGGGAAGGAATTACGACCTTATTTTTGTAGTACATGCGGTTCACCGCTGTACACTGAAACTGATACCATGCCTAATTTCACTATCGTAAAAGCGGGCACCCTTAATGACACAACAAATTTCAAACCTAATATTAATATCTTTTGTGAATCAAAAATGGACTGGTTAAAGCAATGCAATAAAACTGTAGATTTTGAAAAAGCACCTAGCCAATAGAGCTACCCTCAAGCCAGCATTGAACCCTATAGCCTACTGTCTAAAAAACAAATTAGGCGTTTTGTAGCAGTTGATAAATCAACTCTCTCACCTAAAGTCAAATAATACAGCCATCATAATCAACAACAGCATCAGATAAACTAAGTGACTCGTTCTCGACTTCTTAGCACCTACCCCTCAGCTAACAAAGAAACCAAATCATCATAACCAAACGGCCAGCCTATATCATCTTTAAGACCTTTCCTCACTACAACGGGGATCCGTGTTCCATATTGCTCAACCAATTCATCAGATGTAGCAATATCAACCATTTCGATTTGGAATTTCTCTGGGTATTGCCTTTGCAGCTGTAATAGAAGTGAATGGGCTTCTTCACATAAATGGCAGCCTTCGGTTGTATAAAACCTTAACTCAGTTATCATCGGGGTCATATGCCAAGCTTGAAGCCAGCCAGCGTTCTACGTAATCCACCGACTCGCCCTTACGCTGTGCGTAGTCTTCAACTTGATCTTTCTTCAATTTTCCAACATTGAAATATTGCGCGTCTGGATGTGCAAAGTACCAACCACTCACCGCTGCCGTCGGGTACATGGCGAAACTTTCTGTTAACTCAATACCCACTTCTTCGGTGGCATTTAATAATGAAAATAACGTCGCTTTTTCCGTATGATCTGGACACGCAGGGTAACCTGGCGCAGGGCGAATACCTTTATATGTTTCATTAATTAAATCGTCGTTTGTTAATGACTCATCGCTAGCATACCCCCAATCGTCTTTTCTCACTTGCTGATGCAAGCACTCCGCAAAGGCCTCTGCCAAACGATCGGCTATTGCTTTGATCATAATGGATTGGTAATCATCATGCTCAGCTTCAAATCGTTTTACATGCTCTTCAATACCAATACCGGCTGTGACAGCAAATGCACCAATATAATCATTAATGCCTGACTTTTCTGGCGCAACCGTGTCAGCTAAGCAATAGTTTTTACGCCCGGGTGGTTTGATGTTTTGCTGACGAAGATGATGCAACACAGCCGTTTCTTTTGTTCGTAACTCATCTGCGTAAACCACTACATCATCTACCCGACTGTTGGCAGGATAAAAACCGAATACCGCGCGCGCCGTTAACCATTTTTCGTCAATAACCTTCTGCAACATCGCTTGTGCATCTTTAAATAAATCACGTGCATGTTCACCAACAATTTCATCGTCGAGTATTTTTGGGTAACTGCCAATTAATTCCCATGTTTGGAAAAATGGTGACCAATCAATAAATTTAGCAATCTCTTCTAATGGGAAGTCATTCAGAACTTTAGTGCCCAAGAAACTAGGTTTAACAGGCGTAAAGTTAGCCCAATCAATTTTCGTCGCATTATCGCGTGCATCTTCAATATTCAGTTGGCGCTTAGTTGATTGACGGCCTTTATGGCGCTCGCGCACTTCTGCATATTCATCACGAATTCTCTGTTGATAATCATTCCCCGCATCCTTATCCATTAGGTTGCTTAGCACACCCACTGAACGAGAAGCATCCGTAACGTATACACTCGCACCATGATAATTCGGCTCTATTTTCACCGCCGTATGCGCACGCGACGTCGTCGCTCCACCAATCATCAGCGGCACGTTAAAGCCTTGCCGCTCCATCTCTTTAACCACGTGTACCATCTCATCTAGTGATGGCGTTATCAGCCCACTTAAACCAATCACATCCACCTTATGTTCACGCGCTTGTTTTAAAATAGTATCTGCAGGCACCATGACACCAAGGTCGATCACCTCAAAGCCATTACACTGCAACACCACACCGACAATATTTTTACCAATATCGTGTACGTCTCCTTTTACAGTTGCCATCAAGACTTTGCCGTTAGTAGCAACCACATCACCCTTTTCTTCTTCCATAAACGGCATTAAATAGGCAACCGCTTTTTTCATCACACGAGCAGACTTAACCACTTGCGGTAAAAACATTTTACCTTCGCCAAACAAGTCACCCACCACGTTCATACCATCCATTAATGGCCCTTCGATCACGTGTAAAGGGCGGTCAACCTCTTGGCGAACCAGCTCTGTGTCTTCTTCTATAAACTCGGCAACACCTTTAACCAGTGCATGCTCTAATCGTTTTTTAACAGGCCAAGAACGCCATTCGGCGGCCTCTTTTACCGCTTCTTCTGAATCCCCATCAAGGTATTTCTCAGCAACCGCCAATAAGTTTTCCGTTGCGCTGTCGCCCTTGCTTGGGGTGCGATTTAAAATAACGTCTTCTACGGCCTCACGCAGCTCGCTTGGAATATCGTCATACACCGCCAACTGCCCTGCATTAACGATCCCCATGTCCATGCCTGCTTTAATCGCATGGTATAAGAACACGGCATGTATTGCCTCGCGCACGGTGTTGTTGCCACGGAACGAGAACGACACGTTAGACACCCCACCGGATACCATCGCGTGTGGCAGGGTTTGCTTAATAACCCGCGTCGCTTCAATAAAATCAACGGCATAATTATTATGTTCATCAATCCCCGTGGCGACTGCAAAAATATTCGGATCAAAAATAATGTCTTCTGCTGGAAACCCCACCTTTTCAGTTAAGACCTTGTAGGCACGCGTACAAATTTCCACCTTACGGTCAAACGTATCGGCCTGCCCCGTTTCATCAAACGCCATCACAATCACCGCCGCACCATAGTGCATAATGGTTTTTGCTTGGGCGATAAAATTCTCTTCGCCTTCTTTCAGACTGATGGAATTAACAATGGCCTTGCCTTGCACGCACTTTAAACCGGCTTCCAAAATATCCCATTTAGATGAGTCAATCATCACAGGAACGACCGATATATCAGGCTCTGCGGCAATAAGACTAAGGAAACGCACCATCGCAGCTTTTGAGTCCAACATGCCTTCATCCATGTTGATATCAATCACTTGCGCGCCACTTTCTACTTGCTGGCGTGCTACATCTAGCGCCGTTTCATAATCTTGTTCTTTGATTAAACGCTTAAAACGAGCAGAACCGGTTACATTGGTACGTTCACCCACATTCACGTACAAGGATTCTTTAAAAATATTCATCGGCTCTAGGCCAGACAAACGACACGCAACTTCAAGCTCAGGAATTTGTCTTGGTGCGCAATCGTTCACAGCATCTTTCATCGCAGTGATGAATTCTGGTGATGTTCCACAACAACCACCAATAATATTTAAGAAACCGCTTTGCGCCCATTCTCGAATATGCCCTGCCATATCATCTGGCGTCTCATCATAACCACCAAACTCATTCGGCAGCCCCGCATTAGGGTGTGCGCTGATATACGTGTCTGCAACACGAGATAACTCTTCTACATATTGGCGTAATTCTTCAGCACCAAGAGCGCAGTTAAAGCCAATACTAATTGGGTTGATATGTCTTAACGAGTTCCAAAATGCTTCCGTCACTTGTCCTGATAATGTTCGCCCCGACGCATCGGTGATCGTGCCAGAAATCATCACTGGGTATTCAACATGATGTGTTTCAAAATACATTTCAATCGCATACAAAGCAGCTTTCGCATTAAGTGTATCGAAAATGGTTTCCACCAATAGAATATCGGCACCGCCTTTTATCAGCGCATCAATTGATTCTGTATAGGCATCAGCCAATTCATCAAAACTTACGTTCCTAAAGGCGGGGTCATTTACATCGGGAGAAATACTGGCCGTACGGTTTGTTGGGCCCAAAACGCCTGCGACAAAACAAGCTCTTCCTGGATATTTTGCCTCAATATCATCAGCGGCTTTTCTTGCAATACGGGCAGATTGTTCGTTAATTTCATACGATAACTCTTGCATATCGTAATCGGCCATGGCGACACGAGTGGCGTTAAAGGTATTGGTTTCAACAATATCTGCACCGGCTTCAAGGTAGGCCAAATGAATAGCACGAATAGTATCCGCCTGGGTTAAGGACAATAAATCATTATTGCCTTTTACGTCACTGGCCCAATCGGAAAAACGTTCTCCACGGTAATCACTTTCGTTAAAATCGTACGACTGAATCATCGTACCCATCGCTCCATCTAGCAGTAGAATGCGTTGCTTTAATAAGGCTAAAAGCTGAGTATGTTTTTCTGTTTGTGCCATTGTTTGATGTATTGACTTTAAAATAGTCCGCTATTTTACGCGTTTGCTACTAAACAGGCACTTGTTGTTATAAATTTATTCCTCTAACATCCATTAAAACTCAACTGGAACGACCTTTTTTTGTCATACCCTTCGAACAACATAACTAAGAAACCTATCGTGCTCAGTTTATCTGGCCACGATCCAAGCGGTGGCGCAGGCATTCAAGCTGACGCCGAAGCCATCCATTACTTTGGCTGCCACCCTTGTTCAATCATCACCTGCCTGACCGTACAGGATTCCAGCACAGTGCACCGGCTCATTCCACTCGATAGCGCTGATATCCTTGAGCAAGCAGACATCTTATTTAATGACCTACCGATTTCTGCTATTAAAATTGGCTTAACGGGGTCTGTAGCGTGTGTTGAGTCTATTGCCAGTCTGTTACAAAAACACCCTAACATTCCCGTTATATTTGATCCTGTATTAGCTTGCGGGGATGGAACCCCACTGGCTGATACGGCGCTCATTAATACGATAAGGAAAAAACTGCTACCATTAACAACGCTCTTAACGCCTAATACATTAGAGGCTGTTAAATTAACGGGGTTAACTAATAACACGGACATCAATGCATTAGGGGCTGAGCTATTAGAGCAAGGCGTTTCCACTGTTTTAATTACCGGTGGACATACGCAAGGCCCCAGCATTTTCAATCATTTTTTCCAAGCCCATGAAGCAAGCCGTATTTCTAAATGGCCTCGTCAGGCAGGTGAATTTCATGGAACAGGTTGCACCCTCGCCGCTTCAATAGCAGCCTTAATTGCTCAAGGCACCAGCCTTTCTAACGCCATTGAACAAGCACAAGACTACACCAACACTTGCATTAGTCATGCCCAACAAATTGGCCACGGACAGGCTTTTCCTCGTCGCTTGTAGCTGATGCGCAGCTCATTTCCAACAAAAGGTCTATACGCCATAACCCCTGACATAATTGATACCTCATTACTATTAGACAAGGTAGAGAAAGCGTTGATCGGTGGTGTCGCCTTAATTCAATATCGAGATAAAATCAGCAACGCTTCAGAAAAAATATTTAGAGCAAAAGCGATTCATACACTCTGCCTTCAGCACCGTATCCCACTGATTATCAACGATGATCCAGAACTTGCCTTGGTTTGCGAAGCTGAGGGGGTTCACTTAGGACAAACCGATGACTCTATACAGCATGCGCGTGCATTATTAGGTGATAGCGCGATGATTGGTATCACCTGTCATCATGATATTTCCTTAGCCATCGCTGCTGAGCAACAGGGTGCGGACTATGTTGCTTTTGGACGTTTTTTTAACTCATCGACAAAGCCCGGCGCCCCCTTAGCTACTACCAATACGCTCATCAATGCCAAAAATAATATTCGTATACCCATCGTCGCAATTGGAGGCATAACCGTGGATAACGTAAAGCCAATTATTAGCGCAGGCGCTAGTTTTGTCGCCGTGGTTGATGGCCTTTTTTCTTCAAAAAATATTTCGTCGATATGCAAAAGCTTTCACAACTTATTTTAAACACTTGACCTCTAGTCAACAG
>Ga0209121_10001570_pt1 | contig 23926 bp, 16 predicted proteins | sample Cruoilmetagenom3_FD_187292 | JGI IMG/M metagenome (GOLD analysis project Ga0209121, IMG submission 187292) | Oil polluted marine microbial communities from Coal Oil Point, Santa Barbara, California, USA - Sample 3 (SPAdes) (version 2) | ecosystem: Environmental > Aquatic > Marine > Oil seeps ... | reverse complement strand
GGAGAAAGTAAGGTATGATTTACTGTATATAAAAAAGCAGAACTTTCTACTTGACCTTAAACTTATCCTCCTTTCGTTTTTGGTTACGTTTGGGGGAGGTTGGGAAAGTACGGACAGGAGAATGTAGATGGTTATATGGGTGAATGAGAGGTTTTATACGAGGGAGTTTGAATGTTGCAGGGTAGAAACTCTCAGGAGACGTATCTCGTGAGTCAAAAATTGACTGGAGATCGGAACCCGAGAGGAAATCCCGTGTGTCCAAAGCAGAACAAACAATGCTTGTATATGCCGTCGGCAGCCATCCCTGTGCAACGCACAGATAGACGGTGTGCAGTCAAGCAAAGTCCCAAATGCCCTTTTCCCCCCCATAGGGCAAAGCCCTCTTTTAACCTCCGATTTCTCATTCACTCGTATATCCATTTTCCTCTGTAGTTGAAAGCTAAATGGAAATACCAGAGACGGAAGACCAATTTAACTATTTGGTTCCTCAACTATTCAGCTAATTCCCCGCACGCGCCTTTTTTTATGAAAAAAAAGAAAGTTAGTGGACTTGAATTTTTATAGTAAAGTGTGTATTATTGATTTAATATGTGAGTTTGTTTGGAACTTCTGAGTATTTTTTACATTGGAGTTGGGAATAAGGTAACCACAAGACGGAAAGGGGTGATGAATTTTGGCTGATAGGAAAAGAGTAATTGGTAAATATATTATAATTACTATTGGTGCTATTCTTGTAGCATTGGGGTTAGATTTGTTCCTTGTCCCAAACAAAATAGTTGCGGGTGGTGTTAGTGGTATTGCTACAATACTTTTTCATCTATTTCGTTTTCCTGTTGGTGTATCTATGCTTGCTTTGAATTCCATACTTTTTTTGATAGGCTTTAAGATTCTGGGACGTTCCTTTGGAGCTAAAACTATTTACTGCACTATTATCCTGGCTGTCCTTGTCGATGTTTTTGCTCAGTTTCTGCCCAGAGAGGGTTTGACTCAGAATCCTATTCTTGTGGTTCTCTTTGGTTCATTCCTCACGGGTACAGGGATGGGTTTAGTGTTTTCGGCCGGCGCTTCCACAGGGGGAACTGATATTATTGCAATGGTACTCAAAAAAGTATTTCAAGTAGCACCCGCCTGGGGATTACTTGTGGTGGACTTTCTCATAGCCCTGGCTGCGGGTTTCTTCTTTGGCAAAGAAGTGGGGATGTATTCCATCCTGACTGTTATAGTAAATACGTTTACTATCAATACGGTTCTCGAAGGTGTTACTACTTCGATTCAGGTAATGATTGTTTCCAAGAAGTATAACGAGATAACTGATAGGCTCTTAGAAGAATTACAAGCCGGTGCAACCTTACTAAAAGGCGAAGGAGGGTACGGGGAGAAGAGTTCCTATGTTATCCTTACTGTCCTTCGGAATAGAAGACAATTCGTAAGATTAAAACAAATTGTCAGGGAAGAGGATGAAGAAGCATTTATGCTGGTTTCCCATGTGAGAGAGGTTCTTGGGGAGGGGTTTAAGAAAATCGGGGAAGAATGAGAGGGGTCGGGAGACGGTAAAGAAATTAGATAATCAGATAGTAAAGTGTTGGATATAGATTGGATTTGTGAGATAAGAAAAAAATAAAAAGGAGGGTTTATGAAACGCATTCTTCTCTGTACTATGTTCGTTTTTGTATTAGTTTTAGATGCCCAGGAGCTCAAAAGAGAATCTTATGTGGATATTCCTACAGCCCATTATAATCAGGGGTTATATCTTAATCTGAATGGGAATTTTCCTATTAGGTCTGAAAGTGAAGTAGGTATGGATCCTAATGTGGGAGTTGAGATCGCCTATGCAAACTTAAATGCGATTCTTAAATGGTATAATGGTTCTGATTTTGCACTTGATCTGGTATACCAGATACTTCAAGGTGGAAATGGTCTTCCAACACTATCCATAGGGATAGATAATTTAACCTATAGTAAATTTATCTCTCCCGTAGGGTCAGAAGAGGATGAAATTTATGATGATGAAAAATATGTCCCAAGACCTCCAGAGGTTGCATCCTCTTATCTTGTGGCTACAAAAACTATCAGTGAATATCTTGAGCTGACCGCTGGGGTTGGACGGGGGAAGTTCGTAGGCTATGGGCCTCGAAGCCATCTGTTGAATTTTGATGTTTTCTTCGATGAATATCATGAAAATTTCGTATTTGGGTTATTTGGAGGGGCGAAGTTCATGGTGCCTGGGGGAGTGTCTTTTATTCTCGAGGCAGATGGACGTGATGCCAATCTCGGAGTACAATACGAAACTGGATTATTTAAAGGGACTCTTGCTTTGACTAAACTGGATCAATTTGCTGCCGATGAAGGGTCACCCAATACTCCAAGAATAGATGCCAGTTTGTCCTTTAAAGTTGCTCCACTGATGGCAAAGAAGCAGGGAAAACTTACATTCCTGATTCTGGATGAGGAGTCCGGTGATCCTATTTCCGGGAGTGCTTTAGTAAGAGGTGACGAAGGAAGAATTGTTATAGATGTCCCGGCTAATGAAGTGAAGATAATTTCTGTGGATCCTGGTTTGTATATGGTCGCGCTTAGTTCCCCAGATTATATAGCAAAACAAGCGAAGGTCTATGTTAAGGCAGAAGAGACAAAAGATGTGATTGCGGAGCTAAGGAAAGAGGAAGTGATTCATAAAGAGCCTGAAGAGAAGAAGGAAGAACTCGAGACATTGAAGGAGGAAATCGAGAATCTTCGTGTTAATTTCTCTTTTGATGAGTTTGGTATCCCTGCTACCTTCTATGGCGAACTGGATAAACTAATAAAGCTTCTTAAATCGAATCTGGATGTCAGTATAGAAATTGGTGGGCATGCTTCCGCAGAGGGCAATGCTTCACATAACCGATGGCTCTCAGAGGCCCGCGCAAAGGCTGTAAGAGAATATCTCGTTTCGCAGGGCATTGACCGCGCCAGGTTATCTGTTAGAGGATATGGTACAGAAAAGCCTATAGCTTCTAATGTAACCGAAGAAGGAAGGGCAAAGAACAGAAGGGTTGGGTTTAGGGTGAGGTGATTCGAAAGACCGAGGACGGAAGACGGAGGCCCGAAGAGAGGCAAGAGAAGCAAGAAGCGGTACCGAAGGCAGAGGTTAATCCACTGTTTTCCTCCTAAAAATTCACTCCCAGGCCAAGGCGGATATGCCTTGCACGTTCCCATACAGTAGGGTCTCTGAAAGGTCCTTCGGGATCACCAGTTGTATTATACCACGCAAGATCAGCAATTCTTAAGAGTCTGTGGTTATTGAAGAGGTTCTGTATATCGGTAAATAATTCAATAGAAGCACTCTTTAGGGTGAAGTTCTTTCTGAGACGCATATCCAATGTAAATCTTGAAGGAAGTCTTCCATCATTTATTCTCACAACCCTCATTTGTTTGAGAATGGTCGTATATGGAAGGCCGCTACCATATTCAGCAATAATACCAATCGAGAAATCATTTAACCAGTTAAGATTGAATAGGGACCTGTCCTCAGGAATGGATAAGATGAGATGAGCGTTTATCCTGATTCGTTCATCCCAATCCATAGGAAATTCCGGGAATTCCCTTTTATAACCTCCCCATATTTGACTTGGGTCCCTTACTTTAAACGAATTCTGCCCGACAGCACTTGAATAAGTAAAATTGATTATGCCAGACAGGTATCCAAGATCGCCTCCTGGCTCTTTCCTGATAGTTACCTCAAACCCCTTGGCATTTGCATAGTCTTCGTTCAAATAATAAAAGTTGAGGGATACGGGTAACTGTTCAATACCGACGAGGCCAGTAATATCCTTATAATAGCCAGTTATATCTATGTATAAATTACTCAGAAGATAATGCACGACCCCCATTTCGTAAGTTGCCGTGTGCTCATATCCAAGTTCAGGATTTCCTATATATGGGTCAAAAAGGGGGTTTATATAAAAATACTGGAGTGCCGGAATCTGGAAATAGTGGCTATAGGTAGCGTGAACAACATCTCTTTCAGTAACCAGAAAGGAAAGCCCCACTCTTGGGCTGAATTGAGATGCAGATTTACCTGTGCTCACATTGGGATTAAAATAATCGTATCTTAGACCTGCTGTAATCTTTAGGGATTTAAGGTCTATCTTATCCTGGATATAACCACCCCATTGATAGGGGGACACTTCGTTACTTACATAAAAGGAGAGTTTATATGGTTTGAATTCAATTCCAGTTTTTATTTTATGACATTGAAGAATCCTGGAGAGAAAGTTTGCTTTTATTGAGTAAAAAGAAGATTCTCGATAAAGCCACCTCATCCAGTGGTAGCCATCTATATAGAAACCCAGGCTATCCACTTTGCTGGATAAGGGGTAATTCCAGAGTTCTTCCCACGAGAGAATGGATTCTTCCCCGTTTATTTCCACAAATCCATCATTATCAAAATCGGTGAAGTCATCTATACCGTCAATGTCAGAAGGATAGCGAGAGGTATCTCCTGTATATGGATCTATGATTATGCTATCGTATGGATTAGGATTCGCCAGGCCATCTCCATTGATATCCACGTACCCATCCTCGAACACGTTTGACTTCACAGTAGTTGAATGATGTTCTATCTGGAAGTGCAGGAGTGCATTTTCCCCAAAGTTTTGTTCGAGAGCAAGGTTATAATGCTTGGTTTCCTGTGTACTGTATGGACAATGGGTGTGGATTTTTCTCCATTTAGCATCATATTCATGGTATGATTTCCTAGAGAAAATCCCTGTGAATCGCAAGTTGGTATTATTCCCGAGTAGGTAGGTAAATTTGCCAAACACACTAAAGGTGGAATCATAGTCCCCTCCCATCCTTCCTTTTTCTGCCCTAAATTCCCCTGCCGTAAAAATTGAAATTTTATTTCCGGGTAGTTTCCATTGTGGTATAGGACCACCAAATCTGAAGTTCAAACGGTTGAACTTCTCTTTATTGGATTCCTGGTCGAGGAAGTCCTGTACCCCCCCTACGCTTCCCCGTAAATCGTTACTCATAATCATTACTCTAAGGGTTGGCTTGCCCAATGCACTCATTGTGGATATATCTATAATACCTGATTGAGCCTCACCGTATTCTGCCCCAAAACCTCCCCTGTAGAATGTGAGTTCCCTGACGCTATACTCCGGGATAAGGACATCCAGGGTATGGTCATAGGGGTCCTGAAGTATGCATCCGTCCAGGAGATACGCAACCTCACCGGGGCGGCCACCCCTTACATAGACTTTCTCTTTAAGCTTCACAACCCCTGCCTGTGTTGCCACTATATCTGTTATTGTGGATACAGGGCTCATCTCAGCCTCTAATAGATTTATATAGACGTGTGCAGCGGGTTCTGTGATTTCAATCATAGGCTTTCTTCCTGTTATAATCACCCCTCTGGATTCAAGTCTTTCGGTTTCTAACTTTAGTTCCAGGCAGATAGAAGAATCTGGAGATACGGATAAAAGCAGACTCTCTTTCCTGTATCCCATCATTGAGACGATGAGTCTATAGTCGCCCTGTGGTACATTCTTAATGGTAAAGTAACCCATGAGATTTACCGAGCTGCCGAGATTGGTTTCCTCCAGAAATACATTTGCGCCGAACAATGGTTCTCCTGTTAATTTATCTACGACTTTGCCTGAAATCCTCCCTGATTGCCCCAATAGAATAACCGGAAAAAAAAGAAGAAACAGTAATAATACTTTAAGAACATAATAACTGTTCTTATTCATTTATATCCTCCTGATAATATAATGATATAGAGGACTTTCTCCCTGTCAAGTTACCAAAAAAGGATAAAGAATCGCTTAATGTGTTTGTGTAAGAGAGACGAGTGAGAATTAATATAGTAAGGATTAAGTGTATGAGTGAGGACGCTGGGAAGGCATAGTTCTAATAAGGTTTATTATCTTCTTTTTAGAAAAAGAAGCGAAACAAGTCCACTACAAAGAAACAAAGAATCAGGACGGCAGGTCCAATCCAATAGTATGGGGGTTCTGTTTTTCTTCTTTAATAGAATAACCGATGAAAAAGAGGAGAAACGGACTATAGTGTCTCTCAAAAACCAGTCCATCGTGCAAATTGGCTATAAACCATAAGACTGCACTAACGATTATAAAGTAATCCTTGTTAGTTTTCCTGCTCAACACAATCGTGTAGAAAAAGAAACAACCCAGAGGGAATAAAATCCAGAAGATTAATGAAGTAGAGAGGAAATTTGGTATGTATAGGGATGCACTCCATAAAACACTACCCCAGCGACCAGCATCATGGGATTAGGAGGCCGGATGGATGAATAGAAACAAGAATGACAGTAAAAGAATCATTAAGATATGTCTTAATTTTCCGCTATTTTCCTTAAAATAACGTAAATACCATGGTAGGAAAAAACCACCATAAAATCCAAGGACAGATATACTATAGACAATTACATCAAGGTTAACAAGAGCCCTATATTGCTGACACGCCTGCACGAATGGGGGGTCAAGCCTTTCCACATCAAGAAAAAGGGTAAGAGGCTTAGAAGAGGAATGAGGAGGAGAATAAATTTTTTTAGCCGTAATCCAACTGGTTCATTCTCATATCGTAGAGAGCTAAATAATCCTAAGCCGACAAGCCAAAGATTTATTTGTCTTGTTAGTACAGTGAGGGTAGAGAATATATTAGCTCCAGAAAAACGTCGCATTGAAATGATTTTCTTGCTATCAAATTCCATCATTGTAAGGAACATAAAGAGCAGCCCAAGGTTGTCCGTAGCCAATCTAATAGAGGGTCACAGAAAATAAGGAGATAATGCAAAACAAAAAGAAATCATGAATGCTTTAGTTAAGTCCCGTTGTTTCGATAGATACCAGAAGAAAACTATAAGGCATATAACGCTGATGAAGAGATTTATTATTCGGAGTGATATAGTGCCACATCCAAAGACTTTAACAAAGAACATCATTAATATATAATAAAGTGGTGTCGGGCCTGATTTGTAATTGCTCAAATTTAACTTTGGATATTGGTTAACAAAACTTTTAATCGTCGGGTAGTGAAAAACAGTTTCATCAAAAGAATTAGGAATGTCCAGATCGGTTTTTATAATCAATGGGAATGTTAGTAAAAGAAAGATAGAAATAAGGATGATAAAATGTATTGTAATAAGTTTGTTTCTTTTAATTCCCATTGTTAAAGATTATTGAATCCTTTAAGAGACTATTGTGAGTTCAACCGTTATACGTTCTTCCAACATTATAAATTTCAATGTATAGCGTAAAAGCTGTGTAGGTCTATCTGGTTTCCTACATGGATATTATTCTCATCAAACCACCCCCCATTTGTTTCCAGAACGAACCTTATTTTAGATGAATTAGAGATGTACTTTTTAAGGGAATCTAATGGGCGGTTAAATGGTTCCTTTTCCATAGTTATGATTTCTCTTATGATGCCATACTCGTCAATATATGCAAGGTCAATATCAAAATTACAATGATACATCCAGAATACCCTTCTTGCCTCATCCGGGAAAACAAAAAGGACACCATGATCCGGAGGCAGGGTATCCCTATCTGATAGTCCCTTGGCCCTTTCTCCAGGTGAATCTGCAACCTCTACTTTAATCACTATTCCCTGGATTTCAATTGTCCTTTCTTCTTCTGCCCTCGTACACTGAATCAAGAGTATGAGAATTATAATAAAAAGATACCGCATTAATATATTCATCTTCCGCCTCCGATCCTCTCTCCTTTTGTTTTTAGGCTCATATACTAATTCCCATTTACTCCTTACCCCTTCTATACTTGACCGTAGATGAATATAGTTAAATAGTTGATTAGTTGAATAGTTGAGTAGGTTGGAAAAGAACACTAACTAACCAACCAACTTCCTAACTTAGAACTCCACGAACCCTACGAACCCAATGAACTCAATAAACCCAGTACTCTCCGCACTCAACTATTCCCCCTGATAAATCCTCATCGCTTCTGCTACTTTTGTATCCCTATAGGTAATAGCTGATATGGCATTACACATCCTTACTGCTTCATCGAGTGGTTTCTGGTGGATATTTCTCCCGGTTGCATTGCCTCGTGCCCCGGAGACATGAATTTGGTCGTGAAGACGTTGCAGGAACCTTTCTGGATCGGTGCTTTTTCCTCCTGCGCATAGAACTCCACATCTTCCTGCAGCCAGAACCGCCTCCTTAAAGGCTTCGCTCTGATTTATGCCTTTGCCTTTTGGATAATTGACCTTAACGAAGTCAGCTCCAAGGCATGCTGCTACACCTGTGGCACCGGCTATCAGATGAGGATTCCTTTCGTCTTTTACTGCTTTTCCCCTTGGGTATATCCAGAGGATGGCTATCAAACCATGCTGGTGAGCATTAAAGATACTCTCTTCCGCTTCGTGTAACATTTCACGTTCGTATTCGCTACCGAGGTAAATTGTATATCCAATGCCCCTTATTTTAAGAGAAGAGTTCTCTTTAAACATGACCACCTGATCTACGCTGATGAGCTGTTTGCTAATTGGATCCATCTGTTCGGTCTTTACCAGATTGGTTTTAGAATTTAGTTTAACAAGGTAGGAGAGGTTTGGATAATCACGACCATAAAGTGAGATGAGACCTGCCTGCGTTGCGAAGACACCTATTTCTGCCTTATTCGCAATCCTGAAGAAATGTTCTGGTTCAGCATCCTCTGCAGCAATTCCAGTTCCTCTGAAGTCGCTATTTAGGTGCTCTATTTTCTGATCCCCTGCGAATAGCATTAATCTTCCTGTTCCTCTGGTAATCTCCTCGAAATTTTCGATATAATCTTTTTCTTTGGAAGGAGGAACGTCAGCCGGAATTCTTATATCCTTTCTACTCATTATTGCCCCCGTTTATCACCTAATTCTTAACCACTTAGCTCTAATCTCTTATCATTTAAATTTATGGAGAGAACAGTTGAGACACCTTGCTCTTCCATTGTGATTCCATAGATGCTGTTGGATGCCTCCATTGTTCTTCTATTATGTGTCACAAGCAGAATTTGTGCTTTCTCTGAAAAATTCTGAAGAAGTGCTATAAGACGTTCTATATTGTTTTCATCCAGGGGAGCATCTATTTCATCCATTATATAAATGGGTGACTCCCTCATTCGCATTATAGCAAGAAGGAGTGCGACAGCTGCGAGCGTCTTTTCACCCGTCGAGAAAAGTTCCATCCTCTTCAACCTCTTTCCTTCAGGCTGAACCCAAACTTCAATATTTGATTCCAGTATATCATCCCCGGATAATCTTATATCAGCTTTGCCGTTTGGAGAGAGTCGTTCATAGGTGAATTGAAATTCTTTCCTTATACCGGCAAAGGTTTCTCTGAACTGTTTTACGGCTTTCCTGTCTATTTCCCTAATGGAATCCTCGATGTCTTTCTTTGAATCAAGTAAATCGTTGTGGTCTTCTTTTATTTGCTCCAGTTCTTCCCTTTTTTCTTCGAACTGTTCAACAGCCAGGGGGTTTATGGGCTTAAGGGATTCGATCTTTTCTCTTAATTTCTCTATCTCCTCATCTATAGCCTGGTCTATTTCTGTATCTTCACTTTCAATAGTTACCCCGAATTCCCGAAAAACCTCATTCGTAAGGCCTTTTTCCTGATACTCCAATTTTGCGATTTCCATCTTCAGGGTATCAATTTCCCTTTCCGTTTTGTTCTTTTCTTCCTGGCCGTTAGAAAATCCTTCCCTGCTTTTATTTATCTCCCGTTCTTTCTCTTCTAATTCTTTATTTAATTTATTTACTTTTTCTTTTAGGTTTGTAAGTTTCCTACTTTCCTTTTTTATATTCTCTCCGAGTTTCGCCCTTTCCTCATCCAGTTTCTCCTTTTCACCCAGCAGGGAGAGGCCACTTTTGAGTTTACTTAATTGCTGATTTACTCCATTCACCTTATTCCCCATAGATTCTCTTTCTCTCTGGGTGGAGTAGAGTCTATCCTCCAGTGTTTCTCTCTTTTTTTCTAATCCAGAAAGTTTTTTGTTTAGTCCCGTAAGTCTTTCTTCTATATCTTTCTTTTCTTCTTGCATTTCTGTTATTGACTTGTTCAGGTTTTTTATCTCTTTTTGGTCAGATGATTGGTCATCCTGGACAGATTTGATTTCATACTTAAGGCGGTTGATATCGAATTCTATATCGGATCTCTTATCCACCAGTTCTTCTCGTTTTTCCATGGAGGCTTTGAGTTTGATCCCTCTATTATCTATCTCTTCAACTATTTTCTCGATTCCCACTTCCATTTTTTTGATTTCTTGCTGCCTATCCCTTGCCTCTTCCTTCAGGTGTTCTTTTTTTGCTCGTCTGGCAAGGACTCCTTCTTTCCCCTGAGAAAGTGAGATAAATTTATCCTTTATAATGTCTCCTTCTAGCGTGATCCATGAGCCTCCATGCCTGGATAACCCATCCAGTGCTTCTTTTAAGTCTTTCGCCAGTTGGTAGGCTGATAACTCTTTGTTTAATAGATGCGAATATTCCCCAAATACCTTATCTTTTAAGCCACCTTCTTTTTGTTCACCCTCGTTATCAACAATGAAAATTCCTCCCTTTAGGGATTCTTCATTAATCATATCAATTGCTTTTTTGATATCGTCGATTGACCCTACAGCCCCATTTATAAAATCGCCCATTATGGCTTCCACAGCTTTCTCGTACCCTTCCTCCACCTCGATATTATCAGATAGGATGGGCAGGTTCATTCTTTCCTTTATTAACTTCATTCCCTCGGAGAGTTCACCCGCCCAGCTCTCGTAAAATTGTATTTCCTTTTCTGTTCTGTTTAGCTCTGATTTTTCATTCTGTAACTGTCGCAGTAGCGAGGCTTTTTTGGTTTCTCTCCCTTCAATTTCTGCTTCAAGTTTGTTTATTTCTTTTGCATTGTCTTTTAATTCTTTTTCGTTGTCTACCGTCAGATTATTTAATTTATTCAGTTGGTCTTTCCTGGATTTTAAATCTATGGTATGCTCTTTTAGAGACTCTAAAAGGGAGTGGATACGTGACTGTTGCTCTTCAATCTTTATACTTAAAGAAAGGTCCCTACCTTTAATGGATTCAATTAGAGGTGATATCCTTAAAAGCTCCTCGTTTACACTCTTCTTCTCTGCTTCATATTCAGGTATCCTGGAGGATATTTTTTCTATAGTTTCATTTAGTTCGTTCTTCACTTTTTCTAACTGACTTATTACAGATTCTATGTCTGCTGGAAGATCCTTTAACAAATTGAGTATCCGTTTGAGTTCACCTTCGTATCCTGCTTTCTCTTCGCGGAGTGTTGAGACATTTTCCTGGAGTTCTTCAATATCCCTGGTTAACTGTATATATTCCTTCCTTCCGGAAATCAGTTCTTCTTCACTCCATTCTATCTCTCTTTTTCCTTTTACCAGCCTTGTCAGGATTTTCTCGAGTTTTTCCTCAAGTTTTTTGACTGCTTTCTGGTCTTGTCCTAACGCTGTATTGATAGAGTATAATTTTGATTTAGAACTCAGAATGACCATCTCTTTCAACTCTTCATAAAGCTTCCGGACTCTTTTTGCCCTGTTTGCTTCTCTCGAAAGAGTCCTTATAATCTTCTTTTTCTCTCCTAGGATTACTTCTATCTTTTCGAGAGCTCTTTCTACTCTGCCAAGCTTATTAAGTGCTTCTTTTCTATCTTCCTTATATCTTTTTATACCTGCAATTGATTCAAGTAGTTCTCTTCGCATATCAGAATCAGAGATCAAGAAGTCCTCTATCATCTGTTGATCGAGGATTGCAGACCGAAACCCTGAATTCGCAAAGAGATTTTGAATGTCTCTCAGGCGACAGGGGGTATTGTTTATAAGGAATTTTCCTTCACCTGAGCGAAAGAATTGGCGTTTTATCTCCACTTCTTCATAGTCAAGAGGTATTCCCCCATTATTTTCAAATACGAGTTTCACTTCGGCCATTCCAAGAGGAGGGCGAGATTCTGTGCCTGCGAATATTAGATCCTCCACCCTTTCGGCACGAAGAGTTTTTGTGCCTGTTTCCCCCATGCACCACCTTATGGCATCTATTATATTGGTTTTACCGCAGCCATTAGGGCCAACAAAGGTGGTAATTCCAGCCTTTAGTTTAAACTCTGTTTTCTTCGAGAAAGACTTGAACCCTAATAGTTTTATTTCCTTTAATTTCATTGCATTCAATCTATATAAATAATTCCAATAGTCAAGGAGATGGTCACTCCGCTCCCAACCCACCACTTATAAAATAAAACCAGAGATAAATATAGTTAAATAGTTGAGTGGTTGAGTCGTTAAGGGGCGACTCACCGAGTCGCCCCTACAATTGCGCGAAACTCATAGGGGCAATTCATAAATTGCCTCTACTCCATTTCTACCTTTTGACTCTTTACTCTATACTCTAAACTCTAAACTCTCTACTCCTGAGGTTCGACTCTAGACGCCTTTACTCTTTACTCTGTACTCTGTACTCTTTATTCTCTACTCTCGACATATAAAGCCCTTGACTAAAATATGTGATATGATATTATATCTATATGTCTGTCACGAGAAAATTAATACTCTATACACTTAAGAAAAAGGGGTTAAATTTCTTCACTATCTCTGACATATGTTATCTTTTTGGCATAACGAATAATTATGCCTCCCAGATAGTATACCAGTTAAAATCTGACGATGCAGTAGAAGAGATTGAAAAGGGTAAATACATTATCGCCAGTAGTTGTGAATATCCCCTTTTAATCGGCTATAAAACAGTCCAGCCCTCTTATATCTCATTTAATACTGCTCTTTATGTATATAAAATGAGAAAAGATATCGGGGAAGAAATATATATAGCAACTCCTAAGAGAAAGAGGCCCCTGGATTTTAAAAAATACAACTTTAAATATATAACACTTAAGCCCTACAAATTCTTTGGATATTGTAATACAACTATAAAAGGCAACAAAGTTATCATAGCAGAACCTGAGAAAGCAATAATTGACTCTCTCGAAGAGTTAAACTATGGCCCGGAACTGAGGAAATTCAGAGATATTCTGAAAAAAGCCATGGAAATCATTTCTGTAGATAAATTGATAGACTACGCATGCAGATTCAGGGATAAGAGTTTGATTGCAAGATTAGGATACCTTCTCGAAACTGCAGGCCTCTCTCTCGATATTCCAGATAATTTTCTCCCAAAAGATTATATAAAACTTAATCCATCCGGGGAGCGGCGAGGAAAGTGGATATCGAAGTGGAACATCATAGATAATCTCTGATACGAGGTAACGGAATCCCGAGATCCACTCCATCATTTACCCATTTAGTAAGCCCCTTTGCACATTCCATCTCTTTAGCTTTTCCAACATAATGATAGTATACTGAATTGTTTGTAAGAAGAGGATCCGAAAGAGATTGCTCCATTGGGGTTCCAGGAATGGGAGAGAATTCTCCGAGTGATACCTTTACCCCAACCTTTCCTACATCAAGTATAGATTTCATAACAGAACGATAACTCTGAAGCGGAAGTCCTGCAAGCAGGTAAGTATAAATGTGGTTTTTTCTATAACCGACCCGCGTTAGATTATCTACTGCCTGAACGAATTCTTCGTATGTGGTTTTCAGATTGAGTCTTTTTTGAAGCTTTGCATCCGTTGTCTCAAGTGATATTCGCGGTTCTCTAAAACCAACTTCCTGCATAGCCTTTGTTACGCTCTTCGTTAGGAATCGGCAGTGAAGTCCATTCGGAGTAAAAAAGTCAGGAGAGAACCCACTTTTCTTTATTCCATAGCAGAGAGCAAGAAATCTTTCCTCTGGTATGAGTAGAGCATCATCATATAAAGCAAATCTCCTGATTCCCTTTTTATAGAGAAATCCTATCTCCTCTACTACCTGCCCCACCTCTTTCTCTTTCTTTCCTCCATAGAGATTCGGAGAGGCGCAATACGGACAACTAAACGGGCAGCCGAGTGAGGTCGCTATTGCCACATATTCGAGTTTTTCATAATGTGAGTAATCGGGAGGAGGATAGAGATTGAAATCTCCTGGTATTTCTACATCGAGTTCGCTTATACGGTTATCACTTATCTTATGGACCCGGTCAAAGCCCAATAATCTTGCATGTTCGGAAAGGAGTGTTGGATATATCCCTCCCAGAAGGAGGAGGGGCTCTATATCCAGGGAATCCACGATTTCTTTTATTTCGACAACTCCAGGATACCAGTACGTCATTGCGCATGTAACCATTACGACCTCAGGAGTAAAATCCTTCAATCTCTTCTTTATAACATCCCGTGGTAATCCATATCTTCGGTATCTTCTGGGAATATCTTTCAATACACCAGGCTTTTTGACCTCCTCTGCATTAAATTTCCCTCTCCCGAATCTATCACTTTTAACATAGGAATAAAACGAATCCTGCCGGTAGGTAGCATCAATTAAAGAAACCTCATACCCTTTCTCTTTCAGAATACTGGAAAGATATAAGAGTCCAAGTGGTTTCATCCAGAAATCATAAGCGGCAAAGTCGTAAATTGGGGGATTTATGAGTAGAATTTTCATAACACCACTACAAAAAAAATCAATTAGTATTTACAGCATGGATAGTAGTGGACTCACTTTTTCCTTTGAGCAAAACCTTCCCAACAGATTGTATCTTATATTTACCTTTGAGTTTCCTTCTTGTGGCTTCCGTAATAAGTATCTCTGTCTTGTATTCCTTATTTAAGGGTTCAAGTCTTGAAGCAGTATTGATTACATCCCCTATCGCTGTATAATCAGCACGGTGACTGGACCCGATGTTACCGATTATTGCATCTCCTGAATTAATAGCAATTCCTATATGTATAGGAGCCTTTCCCTGTTTTTTCTTTTCTATATTGATATGGCGTAGCCTTTGCTGCATTGCTATGGCAGAAGAGAGCGCCCTATCCGCATGAGCTGGATGAAAAATGGGAGCGCCAAAAAGACACATAATTCCATCCCCCATATACTTATCTATCATACCCCCATACTGGAAAACAATTGTTGCCATCTCTTCAAAATAGGCATTCAACTCATTAACAACCTCTTCAGGACTCTCAAGCTCAGCCCTGGTTGTGAATCCCCTTATATCACTTATCAACACGCTTAGCTGTCTTTTCTCTCCTTCTAAACTGAAATTGGGTGAGAGAATTATTTCCTTTATAACTTCCTCAGGGACATACCTTGAGAATAACTCTCTTATATGCCTTTTTTCCTTCTCAAGTAGACTTATTCGATAAGTTAGGCCTATACCAAAGGAAAAAGCAATAGCCAGTATGGGCCTCGCCATTTCATAATCAACCAGATATGTGAGATACTGAAGAAAAGCAAAAAGAAAATAACCACCCAGTATTACGATTGTAAGTATTGGAGAAATATAAGGAGGCAATTTACTTGAAAACCACATTACCAAAAATACTGCAATGGCAACAAAGATTATTGTATAAAGCTTTGATGCCTTCCTTATAGAATCTGAATAGAGGAGATTGTGTATAATATTTGCGTGTACCTCAATTGAAGGTAATCTTCTGTGGAAAGGTGTTTGAGAATCATCGGAAAGTGCGGGAGCGGAGGAGCCGAATAAAACAATCTTATTCTTAAAAATATCATTAGAAATACGCCCTTTAATCAAGTCAACAAAGGATACATATTCAAAGGTCTTAAAATCCCCCTGATAGTTTATCCACAGGAAATTCCCATCTTCAAGGTGTATGTGTTTTCCTCCTATTATTAATCTTTTCCCACGAAAGGAATACGCACCAGCCGCCTCTCTGGCTACAGAGAAATCAAAGGAAGGGACGGTCCTACCCCTGTAGTTAAAAAAGACAGAAGACTTTCGCTGAACTCCATCCTCGTCCTGCATTGAATTTATGATTCCAATCCCAGCACTGCCCCCCATAAATTGCCGAATTGGAGTAACCATTCCTACAAATTTCGGGGCTCTTTTTGGGGGTGGAAAGGAAAGGAAATAGGACTCAAAACCGGAAGCAGGAGTATCAGTAGAATCGGGAGTAAGGTAGCTGGCAAGAACCACCTTCCCGGCTTTTTGTATTGAGGAACTCAAATATGAATCAAACGAGAATGCAGAAAGAGTACTATCCGCTATAATCTTCATCCTTGATGAATCTATCCCAGATAGGACTGAAGACAAAATAACATTCATTCGATTCTTGAATACGTCACGGTAATAACCACTCATCGAATCGGGCTCGGAGAATATGACGTCAATTCCAATTACAGTAGAATTCCCACTGGCAACTTCATCAATAGCTTTTCCGAAATAGTACCTTGGCCAGCTCTGAAATCGTCCCAATTCTTTTAAGGTCTTTTCATCAATGTCCACTATCACTATCTCTTTCCTCTCCGCCTCAAATTCTATTTTCATCCAATCTCTCATATCATAAAAATAACGTTCCAAACCAAAATAGATTCCAGGCCGAAATTCGAGAAGCACGTAGAAAAATAAAAGAAGCAAAACTCCGAATAAAAAGAGTCCTCTATTCTTTCTCATATCGATAGTATTGCTGACTTATGGAAATAAGTCAAGGGCCAAGAACAGCCACTGCCAAAGCGTAGTAAGTGATATGTGATATGTGATATGGGACGAGGATTTAGGATATAGGGGTTAGGATTTAGGTTCATGGTTCTAAGTTCTTAGTTCCGAGTTTATTTTAATCAGTGGATATCAGTGTAAATCTGCGTCATTATTAGGTCTTGGGTCTTGGGTCTTAGGTTTAAGGGTTAGGGGTTTTTAATCAGTTAATATCAGTGTAAATCTGTGTCTATTCTTTTGGTGGTGTGTGTCTTTATCTATGTTCATCTGCGGTTTCATTTTATGATGCCTAATTCTTTCAGAACAAAGCCTTGACTTACACTGCAAAAACTTATAAGATTATGAAAAAAGGAGGGAAAGTGGAAACAGGAAATTTACCAGAAGAGGCAGTAGTAAATACATCAAGGGATATGACCGGATGGCTTAAATTAGTTGGAATAGTCTCAATTGTTATGGGTGCTCTTTCTGTTTTGACAATAATTGGGATAATCCCAGGCGTGATTCTTATATGGCAGGGGGTGCTCTTAAACCGTGCTAGCAACGGGTCACGAACAGTCGGAGAAGGTAACATAGAGTCAATAACTGGAGTGTTAAATCCCTTAAAGACTTACTTTATAATCCAGGGTGTTTTGATTCTTCTTGGAATATTTGGATGGATATTTGGTATCTTTACTGTAGGGTTGGGTGGATTAATGGATACACTGCGAATATACTAAGGGGGCATTAGGATATATTGGGTGAGAGCCGAGCGTTTATATGCGACTTTATGCTGGGGCGTCTTGCGAAATGGATGAGATTATTGGGTATTGATACATTATATTATAATGACCCGGATGACCCCAGCATACTTCATAAAGCCTTAAAGGAAGGGCGGATAATATTAACACGCTCTGGTGAACTTGCAAAAAATGAGAATGCGATTTTTATAAAATCAGAAGAATTGGATGAACAATTGAAACAAATAAAGGAGATAATCTCGATATCTAATCCATTCACTCGCTGTCCTATATGTAATTCAAAGCTAAAAACGGTGGATAAGGAGGAGATAAAAGAAGAGGTTCCAAAATACATCTATGAAGTCCATAATATTTTCAAGAGATGCTCTGTTTGTGCCCGAATCTACTGGAAAGGAACACATTATGAGGAAATAAAGAGGAAGATAGATGAAATTATTGCCTAAATTATTCCTACCTTTATTACTCATTGGAATATCCTGCGCACCCTTAATGCCCCGGAGGCAGTTCAAAGAAGAACCCCTAATTCGTATTCTCCTTAAGAGTAATCCAGGAAAGTTTACCATATCGTCAGATTTTAAAATAGAAATAAAAACGGGAGACAGCAAGGGAACTATAAAAGGTCCTATAAGTGTCTCTTTTAATCCTCTAAAGATCCTAACCCCTGAGGGACAGATAAATGGCGCTGCTTTCCCCATTTTTATTTTGCCCACCAATGGAAACCTTTATCTCAGTGGACGGGCATACCCTGGCGGTATAAAGATATCAAAGGGAAGCGATATAATTGTGGTAAACCATGTGCCTATAGAAGAATATTTAAAAGGTGTCCTCCCCTATGAAATGGGTCGGCTTCCAAGGAGTCAAATAGAAGCATTGAAGGCTCAGGCGGTGGCATCACGGTCTTATGCAATGGCAAACAAAAAACCCAATGCAGAATATGACATCTTGCCCACCATTTGGGATCAGGTCTATGGTGGAGTGGGAAAAGCAGATGGGGTAATAAATGAAGCAGTGGAATCAACCAGAGGTATAGTAGCGTTATATCAAGGGAAGGTGATAAATGCAAAGTATTCATCTACCTGCGGAGGAATAACCGAAGATAACGAGAATGTATGGCCTGGAGAACGCATACCATATCTCCGGTCCGTCCGTGACTCCGGATGGGATGGAAAACCTTTTTGTCGCTTTTCTCCACACTTCAGCTGGGAAAGGAGTTATGCGAAGGATGAGTTCTTTCTGGTAATAAAAAAACAGATAAGAGAATTGTTTGGGCAGAACCCAAAAGAGATACAATGGATTAAAATAGCAAAGCGTACTAAAACAAATAGAGTCCGCACTATTGAAATCCAGACGGACATAGGGAAATTCTACATGAATAAAGACCAGATAAGAAGACTATTTGCTGACTTCCGCGGTTCAGTAAAATCCCTTATGTTCCGGATAAAAGTAAAGGGTAATAGTTTTATAATTTCAGGTCGCGGTTATGGCCATGGGGTTGGGATGTGTCAGTTCGGCGCCATGGAAATGGCAAAGGAAAACTATAACTTCCAGCAGATTATCCACCATTACTACACCGGGGTCAGACTATCAAAACTCTGGTAATATGAAGATAGCAATTACCGCTGATATCCATTTAACTGGCAAAAAAGAACATCCTGAAAGATGGAAAACATTTGAAAATATTTTAAATGATATAAGTGAAAAAAATATAAATAAAATTATCATTTGTGGTGACCTATTTAATGAAAATTATCGGAATTATTCTGAATTCGATAAGTTAACCTCTAAATACAGTAATATAGATTTTTTTATAATACCTGGTAATCATGACCCAAATATGAGTGAAAAAGCTATTACTGGTCGTAATGTTACTATTTACATTGAACCTGAACTTGTTTCATTTGATGATACAGTTACTTCATTTTTCTTTTTACCGTATAAACCAGAAATAACGATGGGAGATCAGTTAGCATCATATCAGGAAGCTTTAAAACCGAAGGAGTGGATATTAATTGGCCATGGAGATTGGGCCGATAGTATCCGAACCCCTAATCCAATTGAACCTGGTGTATACATGCCTTTAAGTAGAAAAGATATCAGAGATTATAAACCAGCTTTGACTATATTAGGTCATATTCATAAACCTACCGATGATCCTGAATATAATGTTCATTATGTAGGTTCTCCCTGTAGTCTGGACATAACTGAGACGGGAAGACGTAGATATTTAATATTAGATACCAAAACACTTAATTTGGAACCTATAGTTATCGATTCAGAAATTATTTACTTTGATGAAATAATAATAGTATATCCAATGGAAGATGAAGAAGTATATTTAAAGGAACAAATTAAGGATGTAAAGAGAAAATGGGATTTAAAACCCGGAGAAAAAGAGAAAGTCCAAATTCGCATTCAGGTTAAAGGATACTCTTCGAATGTAAGAAAACTACAAAAAATATTTAATGAGGAATTTAGTGATTTTTCATCCTGGAATGACAAAGGAATTGACATATCAAAGGTAAGTATTTCTGAGAATTATGACCTTCTAAAAATCAGCGAGAGAGTTAGAGAAAATATAAACGAATTAGATTTAGAAGAAAAAGATGGAGAACCAACCAAAAATGACATAATCTTTAAAGCGCTTCAGGCAATTTATAGTATAAGTTGAATTTATGAGCATTAGAATTAAAGAGTTGAATGTGCAAAATTTGGGACCAATCAAGGAATTAAGCCTAGATCTAAAAAGTATTAACTTAATATATGGAGACAATGAAAGGGGTAAAAGTTATCTGGTAGAGTTTTTAATCCGTTCACTTTTTAAGGCGGAAAGGTGGAATCTTCGTGAGGGATTAGGTATTGGTAAAGTAATTGTTGAAGGAATAACTGATAGAAAAATTGAGTTTTCTCCTGACAGTAAAGATAAGATTGAGGATTATTTGACTGAGAAATATATTGGACTCCCACCAGATTTCTCCAAGTTATTAGTCCTAAAGAGCACAGAAGTAGAATTAGGTAATGAGAAAGAAAGTGATAAAGTGATGTTAAGAAGATTTTTATCCCATAAGGAAATCCTGGATAAAATAAAGGGTGAAATACAAATAACAGTAGCAGAATCAAAGGTAGACGGATATAGAATTGATGGTAAAAAAACGGGTAAAATCAAGGACAGAATGGAACTGGAGAGTGAATTGGAAAGGTTGGAAGAAATATTTACTAACATTGAGGGAAGCTACCTTGGAGGGGTCAGGAAGGAATTGGAAATGAAAAAGGAGGGGTTAGAAAGTGAATTTCGTAAATTGGAAAATGCGAAGTGTTATCTAGCTTATACCATTGACAAAGACATTGAGATATTAGAAGAAATAGCGAATCAAATTGATGAGAGTGAAATTGATGAAGTCTTAGAGAAGGTTAACAAACTAGATAGTAAAGAAGAAGGATATGAAATAGATAGAAAAAGATTTAATGATTTAAAGAAAACTACGGAGCATTTCGAATGGTTGGAACACGCTATTGAAGAATACGAGAAATATGGATTAGAGGAAATTACTGAAAAACCAAGTAAATGGCTGGGTATAGGATTTATAGGACTTTTTATATTAACTTGTATATTTATTGGATTAAATCTCCCTATATTTTCATTTTCTTCTTTGGTTGGTTTATTTTTTATCGGCTACTTATATAAGAGGAAATACGATAAATATTTAAAAGACACTGGAAAGAGAGAAGAATCGAAAAGGTTAAAAGAAGGATATTTAGAAAAATTCAATGAGGAATTAAAAGAGTTGCCAACAATGGTAACCAAAAGAGATAATATGAAAGAAGATTATAGTGAAACGAAAGGATTGAGGAAGCATTCAGAAGAGCAAAAAGTTAGTATAAGAAGCCTTAAACAAGTATTAAATAGAAAAGTTGCAGATTTATTTGGAAGAGAGTTAGAGAGAGATAAATGGAAGGAAGAACTAAAGAGGAAAAAACAAGAGAAAAGGGAATTAGAAAAGGAAATCCATAACAAAGAAAATAGAAGGACTGAACTTGGTGTGGAGCCTTCAGAATATATGGAAGAAAAACCAGGTATGGAATTTAATAAAGAAGAGTATAAAAATGTAAATAAATTGCTTGAACAAATCAAAAAAGATATAGATGATAGAAATAAAAAACTTGATGGACTGAAGCAGTCTATCTGTGAACATACGGGAGATGATATCTCCAGTGAGTGGAATAAACTGATACATAATTTAGCAGAAAAAAGAGAAGAAACCCTATACGAATACAAGAAAGTAACTGCAGAGCTAATAGGTGAAAAAATCGTATGTGATGTTATAGATAAATTATATAAAGAAGAAGATGAAAAAATCAAAGATGCTTTGGAATCAGAAATAGTATCTGATATACTACCTCAAGTGACAACTCATTACGAAAAAATTTCGCTTATGGATGATAGAATGATTATTTCTGATACTTATAATGATTTTCCTGTGGAATCAGTAAGTGACGGAGCAAAAGAACAGGTTTTCTTGGCATTAAGGATAGGTCTGGCAAAACATTGGTTTAAAAAGGATGAATTGTTCCTGATATTTGATGATGCTTTTCTTCATTCCGATTATGAAAGGCGTCCATTACTTGTAGATAAAATTTTAGAATTAGGGAAAAGTGGGTGGCAAATTATATGCTTTACTTTTGATGATAATATAGGAAAATTATTTGATGAGAAAGCAAAAAAGTTTGGAGATGATTATAGGTTTTTTAATTTAAATGAAATATAAGATTCTTTAATATTCTACAGAGGGGGAATCAGAAAATTCCCGAACTACAGAAAGAAGAATAGTTAAAAACATTAAATAAAGAAAAAGAGTAATCCTTGTAGAATTATAGGTAAATGTGCAGAAGAATTTCGAAATGGAGTAAGAGATTATTATAAAGATGAAAAACTTTTTAATGATTTATGCATCTGGCTTCCGGAGATTCACTGCTTATAGTTTGTGCTACTAAACGAGGGCAATAGGAAGGGGGAGAGATAGGCTATTCGGATATATTTTTCCTAAATAACAAAGAAAGCAGCTATGGAAGCAATTATAAGTGATAGGACTACAGGGATTATTGTAGATTTCATAAAGTCCTTTAGAGTCGTTTTAAAGAATTCTATTGAGACCGATACACAGGGATGGACTGGAGAGATCATATATCCCATAAAGATAGAGAAGAACATAATGGCAAAAACCCCGGGTGTCATAGCATCCTGTCCGTATTTAGAATAAAAGATGGGCAGGAGAATTGAAACGGGGAGTTGGACCCTGCCGGTTGCAAAAGAGAGCAAGGCCCCTACACCCACGAGCAGAAAAGCCGGTGAAAAAGCTATCCCGGCAATAACTGCTGCCATATTAGATGCTTTGAATATATTCAGGAAAAGAAACATGCCTAATATAATCAATGAAAAATTCCAGGGTTTCATATTTTTAAAAATCTTCACAAATTCCTTTACTTCTAAATGGGAAGCTATGAAAGAGAGTGTCAAACTTACACATACTCCTATAAGAAGAGGGATTTCGCTAATGCTAAATACACTTAAAGAAGAGGCATGAATAACTGGAGCAAGTAGAATAATACCAATGGGAATAAGAAGTTTTTTTAAATTAAAACCTTCTTTGTAACCGATTATCCCTTTTACGCCACGAATCATAAATACATATCCGAGAATGAATATAATTAGAAAATATGGGATAAGATATAAAATCTCCCTGTATAAACTGAGCCCTGCCATCTTTGTTGTGGGAAGAAGTGCGCCAAGGGGATACACAAATATCAAGAGGTGCCTGAACCATACATTTATTACTGCTTTTTCATCCCCCCCTACACCTTTACCCGCTCTTTCAATCAATGGAGCCGAAAGAAGTGCCCCTCCAGGCATAGGTAACATACCAAATAGGGCCGGTGATAACATAAGGAATCCCTTTTTGCCAACTCGAAGGTTCTGAATCAGCCATTCCATTAAGTGAGATTCCTCCATTATCCCCCCAATCAGAGGTATAATGCCAACAGATAATGCAAGTAAAAGGATAGAAGGATCGCCGAGTGTCAGGAATATTACATGACCAATCTCATTAAGAGGTAGGTTGAAGAGGCCAAGCACAAAGGCCCCAATCATCATTCCAAGCCAGAGATTCTTCCTGGCTATAAAGATAAGAAGAGCAAGGGAGGAAATAAACCCGAACCAGATTATGATATTATCCATTTAACCCTGAATGTACCTTTATTCCTATGCTTAACATACAAGGAGTTTATCAGGATGAGGGAAGTTGTCAAGGTAGATTCATTGCGAGTAAAACACACACGCCACCAGGAAATGAAACCGCAGATACACGCAGATGAAGTTGAGTAGTTGAGTCGTTAAGTTGGTAAAAAAACTAAGACCTAAAACCCAAGACCTAAAAATGCCACGGCAAACTCACGGTTAATTTTCAATAAAGGTGATATGTGATAGAACTCAAGCAAGAAGACAAGCAGGTGATATGTGTTATGAGATAGAAGATGAATATGCACGTATCCCTTATCACTTACCACTTATCACATACCACGATAGTCCTAACGTACCAACCGACTAACCGGCCAACGGATTATTCCGCATTTAGCCATCAGCTGTCAGT